>Ga0256837_1002062_pt1 | contig 12934 bp, 15 predicted proteins | sample 4562384metaG_FD_185976 | JGI IMG/M metagenome (GOLD analysis project Ga0256837, IMG submission 185976) | Hydrothermal vent microbial communities from Guaymas Basin, Mexico - 4561-384 | ecosystem: Environmental > Aquatic > Marine > Hydrothermal vents | place: Mexico: Guaymas Basin | collected... | reverse complement strand
GCTAAATTTACAGGTGAAAGATTTGAACAGAGTGTATTAGCACAAGATGAAGCGATGCAAAATGTTTGGGCTGCTGTTGATAAAGAATTAAAGATGTCAGGATTTACTGTTAAGCAAGGTAGTAAGTTTTCTATTGATAAGATTAAAGCACAGGCGGAAAGATATAAAAATGACCAGGGTGCTATGATGAAATGGGTTCAAGAAGCTCAACCAGGTGCTGATGAAAAACTCTATTCTAAATTTATGGATATTATTTCAAAAGCGTATGCTAGAGAAGAATCTCAACAAAAATCAAAAATCTCTGTTGTTCAAGAATACAGAACTTGGAGAAAGGCTTCACTTAAAGGTACAATTGGTGTAACTCTCTTTAATTTTCCATCAGAAAAAGTTAAAGCGATTGAAGATAGAATTATCACTACAAAGAAAACCAAGAAAACTTGGGAAACTGGAGAGGATGAGGTCACTGACCCATTCGCTTCATAAAGGATAAAAATGTTGGTATCGTTTTTAGATATTTTTCTTGAAAATATATCGATCGAAGCTAATGATGTTAAACGTATCGAAAAAGAATATAATGTTGAAAATCGTTCGATAGTTAAGATAACACTTTATGATGGTAGTACGTTTTTTATAATGGGTAAAGTACCTCATATTACTAGAGCAATTAATAACTCTAAAAAATATTAGATTTAAGAACAAAAAGAGAAAAGGAATTTAAAATGTTAGAAATTATCTTAGCTAATTTTGGTTTTTGGTTTAACTTCTTAGTACCTATTGCTATTGGTTTTTGGTTATATATCACCAATAGAGAATATATATTAAAAGAGTTTGGAATTCAGGTAGCGGCAACCTTAGCCTATGTAGCAATAATTTATTCATTGCTTTTTTCAGTTACTACTGATATTTGGGATACGAATTATTTTAATGGTAAAGTAGCATCATCAACTTATTATGAAGAATGGGATGAGAAAGTAACATACACCGAAACCTATTCTTGTGGAACATCTAAAAATCCTAGAACTTGTACAAGAATAAAAACTAGAATTGACCACCACCCAGCTTATTATCAAATCAAAACAAATCTTGGAGAAACTATTCCTATTTCAAGAGGGGAATATCTTCAAGCAAAGAGAGAATTTGGCACAAAGTTTGTAAATATTAGTAGAAGTAATCAAGTATCTTATGGAGATGGTGACAAATATGTTTCTCAACCAAATAAAATAATCCCTACTTCTGTGGGTCATACTTATGAAAATTTAGTGGCAGTAGCAAAAGATAATGTTATTCATACTAAAGTTCCTAAAGAGGAAATCCAACAATTAGTAAAAGTCGGAGTTCTAAGAGAATACCCTATACTTTATGAGGGAAAATATGGAGAAACAAAGTTAAATAGAATCATTGATACAACGGGAAGAATTAAGAACCCTAATAAACAATTAGAAATTCTTAATCATATTGCGACAAGGGTTGGGATTACTAAACAAGCTAATCCTATTCTGTACATAGTAGATTCAGAAAAATATGATAGAAGTTTTAAAGATGCTTTATCACAATATTGGAAAATGGGTAAAAAGAATGATGTAACTTTAGTTCTCGGTGTAGATAAAAAAGGTAATGTCCAATGGTCGGATGTTATATGCTTCACTAATAATACAGATTTTATTATTGATATGGGTAATGCTTTTAAAGATATTTCTATTAATTCTCCAACGGTTCTTACTAAATTAGAATATCATATTAATAAAAGCTATATCAGAAAACCAATGAAAGAATTTGAGTACCTTAAAGAGAATATTACTTTAGAGTGGTATTGGCAATTACTTATCTTCATTGGTAATGTTATCCTAAGTGGATTTATTACTTGGAAATTTTTAACAAATTGGGAGAGAAAAAGATAATCGAAATAAATAGCGGATGGCGTCCACAAAAACCTAAGGACTGTTTGGATAATATTAATAAACAAATTGATAAGCTTAAAGAGGATAATATAGTAAGGGTGATAACATTAGAAAAGAAAGACACTAGTCATTTAGAATTTATATATACTGCTTTTTTAGAGGTAATTAAAAAGAATGATAAGCAATTTATTTAGCAAAGAAATGACTAATATTTAGAGCCTTTCCTTATATTATCTATTGCAGGTATCATTTCTAAATTTTTTATATCTGCTATTATATAAGGAAGAATATTATTATCAAAACCATATTTAACAGGAATTTTATGGTCAAGGTGATAAGCATCTTCTTTGCCTACTGTCCCTCTTTTATCAAAATTTTCTAATAAGTGAACCGGCTGTTTTTCAGTTAGTTTTCTTACTATCCTTGAATATAATTTGAAGTCTGAAATGTCTTCTTGTTTTATCCATTTACCAGATGCTTCATTTGTTTTCCTCAATGTTTTCCTAACTTTATCTTTTATTGCCTCTGAACAAATTGGGGCTGGACCGCCATACCTTAATATATTTGTTTGTTTTCTTTTTTCCTTAAAAGAATTAATATGTTCAGGCACAGCAAAATAACTACAATAGCCATACTTTAGATGACAAGTTTTTGTATAAGATTTGTTCCAATTATCCCAAAATTCTTTATATTCTTGTTCTGATAGATTGCTATAAAAATTCTTATTTCCTTTTGATATATTGTGCTTCCTCTCATTTCTATCTTCTTCACTAAGATTTTCCCATGATGTCTTGACACCTTGACTTAATTTTAATATGAAATTTATATCTTTTGTTTTATGATTGTTTGCGCATTTCGAAGAACAACATATTCCTTTCTTTTTGGTAGGCACAAATTTTTTGTTGCATTCAGGACAAATTTTTGAATGAATTTTAGTATAAAAATACTCAGATGCACTTCTATTATTCTTAAAAATTTGTGATTTTATATTGAAGTATTTTATATAAGTATGTATTTGGTTTCTCTTTTTTATATCTTTATACAGCCAGTAAAAAGCTGTTTCTTCATTATATTCATTATAAAAATACCAAAACTTCAATTTGTTTATTACAGATTTTCTATATGTTTTATTTGTTTTTAACTTATTATAGTCAATTTTTGAGTGTTTATATTGTAGTAGTCTCATTGTTCGCTCCGTTTAAGACAAACGGAGGTCGTGGTTCTGTTTGTCTTTTTATTTTATTTATATTTTTATATATACTATATCCCAGAACCACGACGAACAAAATATAGTATATATAAAAATATAAGATGGAGGAACTCTCATCCTCCTTGTTATTTTATAGTATAACTAACTATGACTTAATTACTCAATTTAAGCAATAATCCTAAGATTATTTACTTAAAAGGCTGTCAGAAAAATCAACTTGAAAAGTTCTAGCATATAGTCCTTGAGTATCTTTAGAGTTCATTGGATTCTCTTTAATTCCATATCTTGTATTAAGAATTATAGCCGGTTGCCCTGACTCAGGGTGAACAACTCTTGTGAAAGAAACTGGTACATACGGTGCGTAGTAACCGATAGCATCTCTTCTGTCAGAACCTTTATAGATTACTGTACAATAATCAGTAGTAGCAAAAGCATCCATAACAACTTTCATTTTATTGAATGTTCCAATAACCGCAACACCAACTGCCGTAGCATCTACAGATGTAGAATTTTCAATAGCTTTGTAACCTTTAAGTTGTTCTAAAACTGTAGCAACTTTTGGAGACACAAGTAAAATATTACCAGCTCCTCTTCTTGTTAGTCTAGCAATTTCTCTTGATTCATTAGCAATTTTAAGTTGTAAGTGAGCCATACCTTCTAATTCGAATCTAGCTGAACCAGATGCATCAACACCACCAATTTTAAAGTCACCTGCTGGAGCAGCCCAAGCATTTACTTTATCAACAATTTCTCTATCAAGTTCGTTTTGAATCTCAACAGCCATCATATTCATTAATTCTTCATCAGCATTAAGACCATGCATTGCTTTTAAATCTTGGTACATTTCAACAGTATATTCTGCTTTAAGTTTTCTTGATTCAACACCAATTTGTGTTTGAATGATATCGAAACCGATTTCTGACATATCATAACCAAGTAATTCTGCTTCTGAAGTTGGAAGTGAACCAGTATAACCTTTTAAGATTTTTCTGAATGTTAATTCGTTAGAATAAGTAACTTTGATAGTACCTATTTCATTATCTGCAGCATCATTAAGAGTAGCAGTTGCAGAACCAATTTTACCATCGATTAAGAAAAAGTTTTCTTCAGCATAGATAACAGTTGCAGTAGCAGCGCCAACTTTAACAGTATCACCTTTAACTGGAGCAGTACCAGTAACAGCTACTTCAATAATTTGTGAACCCGCGATTGGTGAAATTCTACCACCAGTTTTATCAGCAGCATTAGCACCCATACCTGTATATCTAAATGCAAGTGTGTAAATAAATCCAGTAGGACTTGTAAGTGGTTGAACACCAACTAATTCATTAGCAATAAGTGCTGGTTGAATTCTTCTTGCCAAAGGCATAAAAATTGGAGTGAATTGTGCAACATCTGATGCAATTGTTCCCTCTGTCATTAATCTTGCTTCTTCTTGTGCTTGATTTTCAAGTAAAAGTGCAACATTTGATTTTTCGCTAGCCTTGATTGCTGGCATCTTTGCTGATTCTAAAATATCAGCGTATTTTTCTGTTAACATTTGTGTTTCCATATTTTTAATTCTCCTATTTTGTTTTTATTATTTATATTTTTATATATAGTATATCTTAGAATAAGTGACTTGCTTTTGTAACGTAAGATGAACCTACACTCTCAACAATAACTTTTTCTTCAACTTCAGGTGCTTTCTCAGCAACAACTTTTTCGCCTTTAACAGACTCAACTAATGTATCCATTTTTTCAATGAAATCTACCGGAGCAGATGCATCAAATTCAACAACTCTTGCAAGTTTAAGGAATTTATCTCTTTGAACAGCAGTCATATCTTCAGCAGATTCTTTTACAAGACCTGTTTTTAATAATTCAGCGTTTTTCTCTTTAAGTTCCATGTTTTCTTCCATTAGTCTATCAGCAAGTGCTGTAGCAGACTCATCAATTTCTTCTTCAATTTCTTCTTTTGCTTCAGCAATTTGTGCAATTTCTACACCAGTAGCAATCATTAAAGAATTGAATCCCTCAAGTACAGCGTCGTATTTTTCAGATTTTACTGATTCATCAATTGCAAAAGTATTATCTTCAACGAATTGTTCAACAACTTTTTCTAAATAAGCATCAATAGTATCTTCTAAATCAGCCTTCATTTCAGTCATTTGAGCAACCATATATTCTTCGTATTCTGCTTCTTTGCCTTCAGCTAATTTAACAGCTTCTACAAGTACAGCAGCATCAAAAGATTCTGATAGTTCTTCTTTAATTTCTTCAGCAATATCCAAATTTTCTAAAATTTGTTTCATGTTTGTTTCTCCCTATGTTTTTAATTTTTATCGATAAAAATTAGTTAGATTTATGACTTTTCGGTCAAATTTTTATCGATTTTTATATATAGTATCTTATACTGGAATTATTTATATTCCTGTAATTTACCTTTATTTCCTAAAATTATTAAATCTTCTGTGATTTTAATGCCTCGATAAGAGCCTTAGCAGTTTCTGAATCTATTGATTTTTTGCTTTCGGTGCTTTCAATGACAGGATTTTCTAAATAATCACTAATATCCTGAACAAGTCCTTCAGTTTTCGTTGAAATATATTCATCAATACTTTCTACAATATCATTTAATTTATTCTCTTGAGAATGAATTACCTCTGACATATAATCAGCCATGCCTTTAATGATTTCTTTTTTTGCTTCAGATACTGCAATATCAATTTTTTCCTGAATTGGGCAAGGTTCGTTATTTTCCTTTGCTTCATCGATTTTTGTCTGAGCAATACTACATGCTTCACCAATACAACCATTTTCATCAATCATAAATTCTTTATCTTGCATTATACCATTTTCAAATTTATAACCTTCAACCATACCATTAAGCATAGCATTGTAATCTGATGGCATATCAACTGCATCATAAGTAATTAGTTTGAAATCTTCTACAACACCTGTAGCAGAAACTTTACCAACTCCTCTTGAACTAACACCAATTTTAATTCCTTCTTTTATAAGACCTTTTATTGAGTTTGTCGCTTCAGTATTATTGTTAAGGATTTTTGCCTTACCAACAACATTCCCTGTCTCATCCAATTTTAATTCAACAATTCTAAGAACTGCCTTCAGTGGGTCAACTGTACTTCTTGGTGGATGTTGCCATTCACCTAGCGTATTGACAGACCTCTCCTTGATTTCTTTTTGATATTTTGAGATTTCTCTTTCCCATATTGCTCTTGAATAAATTCTTCCGTTTCTATTTTTAACCTCAGGTGTACTAAAAGTACCGCTAATGTAATAGTTTCGTTCTGTGTTGCCTGTACTTTCATTTAGATTTTCCTCAATAGAGCCATCCAATAAAAGTGGGTCTTCCATAATTAATTTCATATTATTTTTCCTCTTTAGATAATACTTCTAATGTTAATATTTCATCACTAGAAAGTTCTTCTTTTTCACTTAAATCAATTTTAAGTTTAGCAATTTCATCTTCAGATAGTTTAGATAACATTTCGTTAATTTCTTCTATTGAAGTTTCCTTAACTGGAATGTTTTTCTCTGTTATAAATTCTTTGAATGTTTTCATATTATTCTCCTATATTTTAATTTATTTATATTTTTAAAGAATACAAACCAATCAAATCACCTTTTCCTTGTCTAATAAATCTATCAGCAGAAACCTTGCTATTACCTAATTTATTTTCACTACCCGTTTTCAATAGTAATTGTGATATTTTTATCATATCCTTTCTCATAATATTTTCAATAACAATTTTACCATCTTTGAAAATATTATATCTAACTGATTTTTTAGAATTTGATATAACTAATCTTTTTGTGGATTCCTTGGCATTTGTAGTAATTTCTCCATTTAGTATAAACTCTTTATTCTTAGTTTCGGAGCACCTTCTATTGGATAATTCTTGAATTGTTATAATATTTCCTGTTATATCTGTAGTTAGTTTCTTCCTACTTATCGCTGCTTTTCTGGCATTTTCTTTAGCATTTGTTGATACTGTTCCATCTTCTAATATAATTTCTGTATAATCCCAAATTCTTTTATTCTTTAAATATTCTTTTCTTAATATTGAATACATTTCTGAACCTATTAAGTCTTCAGGATTAGAAATTCTATTATTTTTAACATTCATATTATTCATTGAATTCCAAGCAAAAACCATACTAGGATTACTAATAGCCTGCACCAATAAAGAATGTGCTTTATAATGATTATCAAATGTTAAGTGAGTGCCATTAAATTTATTTTCATTTAAGTTAGAAAAATTAGGAAATAATCCATCAGGTAATATGTGATGGTGTTCAGTTTCGCTAATTATTTTATTTCCTATATTTTGTTCTAAACAGAAGTCAATATATTCTTCTAATTTTTGTTGAGATTTTATATTAATATCTGAATTCTTAAACTCTTGTAGTATTCTGTATTTTTTAAATACTAATATTATATTATTTATTATAATCTCATTTTTTAAAGCATATTTATTTATTTCTTCTATTTCATTTTCTTTAATATTTTTAACATACACTGCATCGTGTAAATGAAAACTCTCTTCTGATAACATAGATTGTATTCTTTTCATTATTTTAGACTCAATGCTTTGGAATGTTTGAACTCTAATATCTATGTTTGTTATTCTTCCTTTGAAATCTTTGATTATCTTTTTATCTTCATCAGAAATATTACTTGCTAGATATTTATCAATAGTAGATAAATCTTTACTTAAACCGTTAATGAATTCATTATTTAAACATTGCTTATATTTTTTAAAAGACTTGAAGAAATTAATTTGAGACTCTGATGGTATATTTGAATTAAAAGTAACTATTTGAATTAATTCTTTAACTTCAGTCATATTTAAACCTAAATCTAATGATATTTTTTGTCTAACTTCATTTTTGTTATTTACATAATCTGTTATATAAAAAAGTTCATCATCTATTTTATTTTGTGCTTTTCTTAATAAAATAGTTTGTGCTGCACTTCCCAAATCCAATTCTGTAAATCCATCAAATAAAGCTGTTCTAACTTCTCTAGGAAGAGAATGAATGTAACTGTAATTTCTGCCATAAGGCTTATAATCTTTATTATAATATAATTTGCCATTCTTATAATTAGAAATTATAAGATTTATTTTATGTTCGTATTTAGTGCCTTTGAATATATCTAAAAGTTTAATATTTTCTTCAGGAATTGTTATAAAAGAATCATTTATAATTTCGGCTATATTTTTAATAGAAATAGAATCATTAATATTTTCTTCGTTATAAGTATTATCTAATATGCTAAGGATAACACTATCCAATTTATTTTTATGAATAACTTTTGAATAAACTCCAATCTTTTCACTTTTAAGTATTGAAAAACCTGATGTATAATTGCCTTTTTTACCTTTTATTTCAAGTTTAAAAAATAGTTTGAAGAAACTATTTTGATTGTTTAAAAATCTTGAACCCAATGCTTTACCTAAATATCTTGAATCTAATGCTATTAGTGATTTGTCTTCTGAATGAGATGAGAAATATTGTTGTAATAGATTATAAGTTAATAAATAATCTTTCATTTCCTTAAATCTTTTAGTTCCGGCCACATTTTTGAATCTTAAGGGAAACTTGGATATAGAAACTAATATTTCATTTATTTCATCTTTGCTAGGTAAGAATACTATATCGTTATGTTTAAATCTATTTGCATTTTTATATATACTATCTTCTGGATTGTTTAATCTGATTTTTTCTTCTGTGATTATTGAATTGTAGTTTGAATCCAATTTTAGTGTAGTTGTAGTCATTTATAACCTCTTATTTTTAAATTAATAAAAGGTGTTTCTCAGGACAATGTTATATCTTTTATTAAGTGGTTCATGTCCTGAGAGGCAACCACTTAATAAAAGATATAACCCTTTTATTAATATTATTTATAAAAGTCAAAATCCTTCGACATCGTACTCTCCCTGCTCAAAATGACCCATCCAGGTACAAGCAAGAATATATTCGTTAATAAACGGGTTATTTTCTTCTGTCAGTATGTCTAATATATTGTGAAAATTAATTTCGTCTATATTATTTAGGTTAGAGATTGCTTCCATTACATTAACTATCTCTTCGCTATCTTTTAATATTTCTTTAATCTTATTCACCATATTGACTCCCTATATACTATATTCTAACTAAAAATTACTTAAAAATTCAGCCTCTTGAATAAATTCTTCCGTTTCTATTTTTTGCTTCTGGTGTAGAGAAAATCCCAGAAATATAATAATTTCTCTCAGTGTTGCCTGTTGACTCATTCATTTCATCTTCAAAATGACCTGATAGCAAACTAGCACCTTCCATAATTAATTTCATTATGTACCTCCTATTTTATTAAGTTTTGAACTTAATAATATTTATATTATTCTGTTGGTTCAGAAGGCTCTGTTGGTTCAGAAGGTTCAGAAGGTTCAGAAGGTTCTGTTGGTTCAGAAGGTTCAGAAGGAGTGTTATCTGAGCTACCAGTATCACCGGTCACTTTAGCGAAATTAGTTTTCATTGCTTGCAATTTAAGTAGTTCCTGACCAGCAGATTTAATTTTGTCATTGTTTCGAAGTTTGTCTTCAAGGCTTGTCTTAACTTTATCAGCAAATTTAGAAAATTCTTTTTGCTCTGCATGATTAATAACTTCTTTTATCTCGTTTATGTTTTGTACTGTTGTTTGCGTGTCTTTCACGTTATATCCTTTATATTGTTTGTGTTGTTTTATTCATATTTATTTATACATTCAGGAATACCCTGAATGCTTTAAATTCTACCAACTGTCCTCGTCATCATCACCATCACCTGCATAAAATCTTGAATACACTGGATCAGTTTTTTCCTTTTCTAATTGCTCTGCCAATTCTTGAATGTCTTCATCTGACATTCTAAAAATATTCTTAAATACAAATTCATGACTGAAATATTTACCAATCAATTCTTCTATATTTGAATACATATCGATAGCCTGAGATAAATTTTCTCTTTGCATTTTTTGAAAGAATTGATTTTCAGAAACAAATTTGATTTTCATATTAGGAAGCAATTCCTCCCATTCCTCTTCTGTCGCTATTCCTTTTGTAATAACCTGTCTTTTTAGAAGTTCATAAAATAATTCCAAAAATTGGTTCCTTAATCTTGAGATAAAATTAAAAAACTTTAATTCCTCGCGTTTAACTGTTGCAGCATCAAAATCAAATTCTCCTTCGCCTGGACCCTCATCATTTATTCTATCAGTCGGAATCTTTAATGATGTATATAGTTTTCGCTTGAAATATAGAACATCGCCAAGTTCTCCAAGGTTGCCTGTTTCATCGATTGTATCTACAGTAGTGCCTTTTTCACCGCCTCTATTTGGGAACCAATAATCCTCTGTCAATGAAGCAACGTGTTGCTGATTCGAGATGGTACCTGTATTAAGGTCATAGAATTTTTTATATTTGAATTTTGCTTGGTTTTTGTTCATAACCTCTTCAGCTTTTTTGTTGTTAAGGTTTGAAACATCAACATTAAAAACCCTCCTTGAAACAGACCTCGTAAATCTCATGGGGATAAGCATATCTTCAAGTGTGCTAAGCATATTTGCGGGTTTTATTGCTGTATGAAGGTTGCTCAGAATCATATTTTCGTTGTATATCCCAGAGTCAATCCTGATGATTTCCTCTCTATCAAAAAATCGCTCTTTTTGTAATTTAGGATTAGCAAATTGATTGTTTGCATGAGACATATCCACGTATTCCCAAATATTTTTTGTGTAATTGAATATAAGATTGAAAGGAGTCAAAATATTCATTTTCCTGATACCTCCACCCATATCCATCTCATCATAGGCACAGTGAATATTTAATTGACCGTCAATATAAAATGATAAAAACATAGAGTAGATATTTTTGTCAAGTTTTACCCTTCTCATAATATCCTTCAATTCATCAGCAAATTTATCCTTAACCTCTTGAGGAATCTCATTCCCAAAATCCATATTCAGGATATCGTCAGAGCCAGGACTAAAAACAGCCTCATCAACAATCTCATTGATAGCATCAGAAACTTCAGGACTCGCAGCGATACGTCTGTATGTTTTTATTAATTCATTTTGTAATTGTGTTTGCTTGAGTTTTTTTGATCCTTGACCACTGTATATATTGGTGTCTCCAGTGTCAAGAAAACCAACAGGAATAATGTCGTCCAGTGACTGTTCAATTTGTTCAGGAGCAGGAGTACTAGTGAGAAACTCTGGGTCCTCAGGAACTGATAAGAACGGTTTTTCTAACATTTCAAGTATCATATTTTTCTTTTTCATGTATTAATCCTTAATTTATAAATATTTATATAAAAACAAAAAAAGGAGTAAGAATATGGCAATTATAAAAAACACGACAGAGGTATTTTTTGAGGGAGCAATTATAGAATTGATTGCTGGCAATGAAATTCAAGACCAAAGTCCATTAGTAAAAGCAAAACCAGAATTATTTGAAATTACTAGCACAAAACCTGCTAAGAAAATCAAAAAAGAGGTTAAAGAAGAACCAAAAGAGGAACTTTTAGTTGAAGAACCTGTTGCTGCATTAGAAGTCACTGAGGTTAAGGAAGCACCTGCCGAAGAAGTAGTTGAAGAAGTAGTTGAAGAAACTAAACCTAAAAGAAGAAAAAGAAAATAATTCTTAAATAAACAAAAATATAATAGTAGATTTTTCTGCTATTATATTTACACTATTTCCATTTACACCTATTATCTTTCCATAATAACATCTGAAGATTATCTTTCCCTGCTATAATATCAGCACTTATATTATCATTAAATCCTTTATAAACAGAAATTATATGGTCCAATTGATAACCATCTTCGCCACAAAGAACTCTATTATAATTATTCGGATTTATATCATCTTTATATTGTTTATAAGTTTTTTCGGTCAATCTACGAACCGCTAATTTATATATTTCCCAATCTGACATTTTATCTTTAGGAATCCAATGACCATTTTCTTCCATTGTTTTACGTTTTTGTTCTTGTGCTATTTCAGCATTATTGTAATTTTCATCGCCATATTTTTCTAATTTGGTTGCTTTTTGTTTATTGATGTTTCTAAAATTTTTGTTACCATATTTTTTTAGCGAAGTTATTTTGGCTTTTATATGATTCTTTTCATAAGTACCATTTTCTCTATTCGTTTTAATTGCAGACTCTCTATTATTATAATTTTCATCACCATATTTTTCCAGTTTAGTGGCTCTTTCCTTCTCTTTATTTTCCTTTAATGAAAAATTGCATTCAACACCATATTTTTCAAGATTGGTTTTCTTTAGTGTTTGTTGAGTTCTTTTGTATCTATCTTTATAACACTGACATTTCATATCGCCACAAACACTAAGATACCCTTTTGTGAATGATTTAAATTTACATTTATTTCCTCCAGAGCATTTAGGCACTTCAGTTAATTCATTGTAGATTAGATGCAATTCTTCTGTTGTTTCGGATATTTTTCTGATTAGGCTTGGGTTCAATCCTCTTTCAGTTATAAGATTTTCTTTAATGTATTGTTTCGTGATTTTCATTTATTTCTCCGTTCAAGACAAACAGAACTAGGTCGGTTTATTTATCTTTTTATATTATTTATATATACCATATTACTAAACCGACCAAGATAAAAATAATATGGTATATATAAACAATATTTTTATTATACTATACTTTTGCTTAATAAAAAAGGGACCGAAGTCCCTAATATTAGAGTCCTTGTATAAGTTTTGCTTATACAAATATCTCACTAAACTCTACGCCAGTACCAACTGCGACAAAATTTAGTGTAATAAA
>Ga0256837_1002061_pt1 | contig 12943 bp, 9 predicted proteins | sample 4562384metaG_FD_185976 | JGI IMG/M metagenome (GOLD analysis project Ga0256837, IMG submission 185976) | Hydrothermal vent microbial communities from Guaymas Basin, Mexico - 4561-384 | ecosystem: Environmental > Aquatic > Marine > Hydrothermal vents | place: Mexico: Guaymas Basin | collected... | reverse complement strand
TAGAGGGATTACTTGATGCTTATGCCATAACATCTAAAAAAAAGATATTAGAAAGTATATTAAAGTTTTCTTCTAAATTACTTGATACTTCTAAGAGAGATACTATTCTTTATTCTCAATATGATGAAAATTATATATGCACAAATAAAGAGTACTGCATGACTGGGTTATCACAATGGACAGGAGTATGCTATAGAATTTTTAAAATTACTAATAATAAAGAATATAAAATAGATGGTGATAAAACTTTAAAATATGTGAAATCTAAACAAATATTTTCAATAAATAAAAAAATAAATGGTGGGATAACAGGCAGTTATCCTCTGAATGGTAAATATATGAAGTACTCAATACCTAACTGGGGATTGAAATTTTATCTTGATAGTTTGTTATTAGGAAAGAATGTTGAGTAGAAATCAGTCATTAGATACTATTAGAGGAATAGCTATTATCTTAGTAATATTAGCACATTATTTTTCTAATTCTATAAAATATGATGATATTACATATATCTTGGGTAACTACACTATAAATATAGGTTTTTTAGGAAGGGGTGGAGTTATGCTTTTTTTCTTTCTAAGTGGATTTTTAATAACTAAATCTTTTAACAATAATCAAAATTTAGTCTCTTTTTATAAGAGTAGGTTCTTTAGGATTTATCCTCCTTATTTGTTTAGTATATTAATATATTTTTTACTTTCAATTTTTTTATTTAGATTTACTGAGCAATACTCATTTAAAGAATATTTGTATAATATTTTGATGATTCAAGATTTCCTTTATAGTCCTTTTGTAAGTAATGTATATTGGACACTTTTGATTGAAATTAAGTTTTATTTTTTAATTCCATTAATATTTTTATTTGATAAAAAAATTAAAATATCTTTTATAGACATCACTTTTATAAGTATAATTATGCTTAACATATATATATTCTTTATGCGTGGACACCCAAGTTGGTTATTAACATGGTTTGTCTTTTTTTGGATTGGGGTGTATTTATATAAACACTATACCCAATCTATAAGTTTAAGAAAATTATTTATTATAAGTTTTAGTGCATTTATCTATTTAGTTTTACTAAAAGAATTTGTATTAAGTTGTTTTTTAATCATTAATTTAATATTATTTATGTTTTTTTATCATAAAAATATTTCTAATAAATTCATTGCATTCTTAGGTGAAATCTCATATAGTTTTTATTTATTACATACAATGATTTCTTATCCACTGTTATATTTAATGACAAAATATATTACACAAGAGTTTTTACTTGTAAAAGTTTTAATAGTATTTTTAATTAGTGTTTTTATATCTTACTTTAGTTATTATTATATTGAAAGATTATATTATAAAATTAAAGGGGATTGAGTAATATGAAATATTTTTTATATGGATACTTTGGATTTAATAATTTTGGAGATGATTTATTATTAAAGACTATGATCGCAGAAATTGAAAAAAAAGATTCAAATAGTAAATTTTATATCAAGAATTTTGATGATATATCAGATTTCAAGGATAGGAAAAATATAATATTAACAAATATAGAGAAAATTTTACAATCAAGAAAAAATGTTTTTTATAAGGTATTAATGTATATTAAAAGCAGTTGTTATTATATTGATGAAACCAATGTTTTTATAATAGGACCAGGGGGTCTTTTTTTAGATAAAGGGAAATTAAATAAGTCTATTTTACTACTCTTTCTGATGGTTTTTTATGCAAAAATAAAGCATAAAAAAATAATTATACTAGGTGTAAGTTTCGATATTATAGCTAATCCTATAAATTTGTATATTATTAAAAAGATTTTTCAAAAGGCGGATTTTATTTCATTAAGAGATGGTATAAGTTTTAGTTATGCCAAGTATCTTACTTCTTACTCTAAAATAAAACAAACAAAAGATTTAATATTTTTACTTGATATAAAGAAAAATAATCCTGTTATTACCGATAAAGTAGGCATATGTTTAATAGACTATTATGGGGAATATGAAAAAGATATAGATAAACAACAATTATTTTATCAAAAGATGTATGATGAAATTTCTAATATAAAAGATAAAGAATTTATCTATATCTCTTTACAAGAAAGTGAAGGATTAAATGATGATATTGGTTATAATTTTTTAGTTAATAAAGGATTGAGATTAGAATATTTTGTTTTAAATCAAGATAATATTGAAAGTTTATCTTCTTTTGATAGTTTTATAACAATGAGGTATCATTTGGCAATATTTGGATTGCTATATAATAAAAAAGTATTTATTATTGATCATGAAATAAAAATGTCTTCTTTAAAATTAGAGTTTGATGTAGGATATATAACTATTGATGACTTAATAAAAGAAGTAAATATTTTTAACACATTTTTTGAAAATGAGTATAAAAATAATATTACTGCTTTGAAAAAAAAATCTGAGGATAATTTTCAATGGTTAAAATAGGAATCTATACTTTTGCAAATACAGCATATTTTGTAAAAGAACTTATAAAATATAATGCTACAATTGAATGGTATACTGTTTTACCAAGGTTTCAATATAAAGATTTTTTTACTGATAATAGTTTTTATTTATATGAAAATTTTGAATTAGATTATGATGTTATTGTGAATTTCACCGATGTTAATATATTTAATTTTTACAAAAGTTTAGAAATTGATAAAGATGGTTATAGAAATATAAATAAAAATAAACAATTGAAATTTATATTTACTATATATAATAAATATAAAATGTATTTATTGGAAAATAAATTAGAATATTTTATTTTTCCAGATATAGAAACTGTAGATGGTATTATTTTATTGAACTTATGTTATGAACTTAATATTATTCCAATATACACAGTACACTTAAGACAATTAGGAAAAACATTTTTTTCATCTTATATTGATGAAAGATTACCTGTATATTTTGGTGATTATACATCAGATAACATACAAGAAGCTGAAAAAATATTAGAAAATTTTTTCACTACATCATCATGTAATTTAATAAGAGATTATAAAGATATTGATATTATTAAACCTCCAGTACATTCAAAATTATTAAAAAGAATTGTTTTAAATATAATAAATAAAATAAGGTATGAAAAATATTATTATGGAGAAGATACATTACTATTAAAAGTAAAATCAAATATAGTTAAATATTTAGAAATGTATAGACAGAAAAAATATAATTTATATCATAAAAACCTTTTTGATATAAAATCTAATAATAATATAGATGAACTACCAAAGAATTTTATTTTATTTGCTCTTCAAGTAACACCAGAATCATCTATAAATTCTCTTGAACCATATTTTATAGACCAAATTAGAGCTATAGACTTAGTAAGACTTAGTATGCCAAATAATTTTTATATAGTAGTAAAAGAGCACCCTTCCATGAGAGGTATAAGAGCTACATCTTTTTATAAAGAACTTCGTAAAAAAGCTGGAGTTATATTGGTTTCAACAGAAGTAAATACGAAAGAGGTTATGAATAGGGCAAAATTAATTTCAACAGTAACAGGAACAATAGCTCTTGAAAGTTGGATTATGAATAAACCTGCACTTATGTTTGGAAAATCATTTTTTTCACATTTAATTTATAGATATGATAGTTATTTAAATTTTCAAGAAGAATTAAAAAAAATGATATTTGAACATAAGCCAATGAGTAGAGAAGAAAAGATTATAGAATTAGCAAAGCTTTATAATATTTCTTATTCTACTATGCTTTTTGACCCTATTGCGAATCCTATTGTCATGGAAAAAGGTAATATTAAAAATTATCTTCTAGCTATACAAAATCATATTAAAAGAGTTGAAGAGTACAAAAATAAAGTTTCTGAAGTATAAATGTTTTCTCATACTTTAACAAAAAATATACTTAATACTTTTGTATATCAAATACTTTCTAAAGGTCTTGGGTATATAAAATATTTAATTTTTGCAGTAGCTTTTGGTATGAGTTATGAAATGGATGCCTATAGTATGGCATTAACAGTCTTAGATGTTAGTATGTTTGTTATTGGACATGTTTTTACTGTAGTTGGAGTGCCTCAGTTAGTAAAAGCAAAGAAAAAATCATTGCTTAGTTTTAAAAGGTTGAGTGGTTCCATATTTACTTTTGCATTAGTTTTAACTATTGTTCTTGTTCCTTTGCAATATATTTATTTTGATTCTATCATTTCTTTTTTAGCTCCTGGTTTTGATGCTCAAAAAATAGAACGCTCCTATGATATTTTTAATTACTTTATTGGTATGAGTGTTATTTATTTGCCTTTTTTCGCATTATTATCATTTTTCAGAGCATTAAACTTATTTAATATTTCTAATTTAATTGAATTTATTGTTTCTTTACTATCATTCTCTTTTCTAATTATTATGTCAAAGACAGATGTAAGTGTTATTCCTTTATCTTTGTCTATAGGATATGTTATAGCTATCTTATTTTCACTGTATTTTGCTAGAAAAATAAAAATAATTGGATTTTATGGTAGTTTATTTAGAAAAGAATTAAAAGAAATATATATAAATGCATTTAAATTGTCATTATGGTTTTTAGTTTTACAGTTTATTAGAGTAGTAGATAAGGGTTTTGCTTCATTACTTGAAAATGGGATGATAATTGCTTTAATGTACTCTTCAATGATACTATCTGGAATAGGGTTCATATTTAATTTTGCTACGGTATATTTAACAAAATTTTCTGAAGGAGTAAATAAAGGACTACTATTTACTAAAGCTATTAAACTATATATTACTATCTCTATACCTATTATAGTTTTTCTAATATTTTATTCACATGATCTGATAAAGCTAATTTATGGTTATGGTGCTTTTGATAATACTGCAGTCCTAGTTACATCTCAACTTGTATCTTTATTTTCACCTCTATTATTTTTAGGCTTAGTAAATTCATTGTTTCAAAGTTTATATCAATCTCTAAATAAGTATAGTTATATGATATTTTTGTCATTTGTAGGTGTTGTATTGAATTTTATTTTAAATAGTTATTTAATTGATGATTATAAGATATATGGTATTGCTATTGCTACATCATTTTCTACAACAGTGATATTTTTTATAAATATTTATTTTATAAGGTATAAAGAGGGTATAAATATTAACTATTTAGAACTAATTAAATATTTTTCCAAAATATTTATTATTACAAGTCTATCATATATTGTTACATTAATAGTTAGCGGCTTCATTTTTAATGTATTCATATTTTTTATGAGTTATTTTATATTATTATATTTTATCAGGGATGAGTTTTTTATGAGAGTAATTAATGAAATAAAAGGAAAATTAAATGTGTAGTATTTTAGGATATTATAATTCAAAACTTTCTTTCAATGATGTCGTTACTTTAAACAATACTATGTCCAAAAGAGGACCAGATAATTCTACTGTAAAAGAATATAGTTTGAATAATAAAAATTTATTTATGTGTCATAATAGATTATCAATACAAGATTTAGCCAATCATGCAAATCAACCAATGGAGAATGAAAGATATATAATAGTCTTTAATGGAGAAGTGTATAACCATTTTGAAATAAGAAAACAATTGATTTTTAATGATTTCAAAACAACTAGTGATACAGAAACACTTCTTTTTGCTTTTAGCCAATATGGAATAGAACAGGCATTAAGTATGTTTATTGGTATGTTTGCTATATCATTATTTGATAAACTTGAAAATAAGCTTTATCTTATTCGAGATAGAGTTGGAATCAAACCATTGTATTGGACTTTTCAAAGTAATGAGTTTGTTTTTGCTAGTGAACTTAAGGGATTTAGTTCACATCTGAAAGAAAATAAAAATGATAAAGCATTAATCCAATTTATGAGTTTTGGGTATATACAAAATGATAATACTTATTATGAAAATATACATAAACTTAAACCAGCTCATTATTTAATTTTTGATGGTAAAGATATAGATATAAAAAAATATTGGGATTTACCCAAAGATAAAATAGATATAAGTTACGAAGATGCTGTAGAAGAAACAGAACGATTAATCCGAAGTTCTATTAAATACAGATTATTAGCAGATGTGAAAGTAGGATCTTTTTTAAGTGGAGGAGTTGATAGTAGTCTAGTAAGTGCAATAATGCAACAAGAAAGTACAAATAAAATTAAAACATTTTCAATAGGTTTTGAAGATAAAAGATATGATGAATCCATATATGCAAAAGAAGTTGCTAAACATATTGATAGTGAACATTATGAATATAAATTTAAAGCACAAGATGTGTTGAACTTAATTGATGATTTTGATACATACTATGATGAACCATTTGGTGATAGTTCATCTTTACCAATGTTAATATTGAGCAAGATGACAAAAGAACATGTGTCTGTTGCTTTGAGTGGTGATGGTGGTGATGAATTATTTTTGGGATACGATAGGTACTTTTTTACAAATAATTACTTTAATAAATTAGATAAAATACCTAGATTAATAAGAAGTGCTCTTTCTATAGCTTGTAGTTATTCAAAACAAGATAAGTTGGAGAAAATAAGTTATCCATTAAAAAATCTTACAATAGAAAACCTTTATTCAGTTTTATATAATTCTACTAAACCATGGGAATTAAATGATATGTTTAATGATGAATATTTATATGCCTCTTTTGGAAAAACCAAGTTAAGTTTATTCGATCTTACAGAAAATAAATTTGATGGAACAAATATAATTGATAGTTTAAGTAGACTGGACTTTAAAAGATACTTACCTGATGATATATTAACTAAAGTTGATAGAGCTAGCATGGCTTATAGTTTAGAGGCTAGAGTTCCACTACTCGACCATAGAATCGTTGAATTTGCATATAGTTTAGAAACTAAGTTAAAGCTAAAAAATGGGCAAAAATCTATTTTGAAAGATATACTTTATAAATATGTTCCAAAAAATTTGATTGATAGACCAAAAAAAGGTTTTTCTGTTCCTTTAAAATATTGGTTTAGAGATGAACTTAAAGATATGTTGTATGATAAAATAAATACTTTAGATGAAAAATTTAATAAAAAATATTTGATAGATTTAGCAGATAAACATGTATATAAAAATAGAAATTATGAATATGTTCTTTGGAATATTATGAGAATAAAATAAATGAGCAGAAATAAGTATTGGATAATATTTTATATATCAAAAATAGTATATATGTTTTTTGCTATTTTTGTGTATTCAAAATTTACAATGCTAGGAGATACCGATAGTTATATTTATAGTAGCTATACATTAAATTATCCAATGAACTCTACACATATTATTGGCTACTTTGCAAGTCGTATTCATACTTATTTTGGAACAATATTTACTCATATTGTCTTCTTATCATTATCTTTTTACGGTATTTATTATTCAGTTTCAAGATTGAGATTATCAAATAAAGAATTATTGTATATTTTTTTATTATTATCCTTGCCATCTTTTGGGGTATGGACTTCTATAGTATCTAAAGAAAGTATTGGAGTGCTTTACATGGGGATTATTCTTGGATATTTTATTGATTTAATGGAGAATAAAAAAAGAAAAATAAAGTTTATAGAGTATTTTGCATTATGTTTATTATATATTTTTAAAATTCAATATTTTTCAGCTATTTTATCATTATGGATTTTTATTAAAGTTTCTAATGTTTTAAGTTTAAAGTCAAATGGAAAAAGCTTATTTCTTTTTATATATATTTTAATTACAATTTCTTTTTTTTATTATTTTAGGGATTATATAAATGATATTTCATTTAAAATGCCTGAGCATTTTAGTTTAAACGGTGGTAGCACAAGAGAAAATATATTTTGGATAAAAGATTATGATGTATTTTTTAATGCACCGTATGGAATGTTTATCGCATTTTGGGGACCAACCCTTTCAGAAGTTATAAATAAACCGATACAGGGTATAGTTTTTATGGAAAGTTTTGTAATATTTACTTTATTTGTTTGTTTTTTATATCGTGCATTATTGTTAACAATAGAAACAAAAAAGATAAATATATTTTATTTGTCTATTTTACTTATAGTATTATTTTGGCTGCTGTTTGTGCATTATCCATTTGGTGTTTTAAATCCTGGTAGTGCTTTAAGATATAGAGAAAATTTTTATGCTTTTTTAGTTGTATTTATATTTTACTTATATCAAAAAATTAAATTAAGGTGTCAAGTTGAAAAAAATAGTAATATTTATTAACTCCATGGAGGGTGGAGGTGCTGAACGGGTAGTATCCACAATATTAAATAATTTTTCTAATGATTATAAATGCTATTTAATTTTAATTGAAAATAATATGGATTATATTTTAAATAATAATATTGAGGTAATAAGCTTAAATGTAAATTCTAATTCAAGTGGAATTAAAAAATTAATTATGTTACCCATTCTTGCTTACAAATTAAGTAAAATAATAAAGAAGTATAAATTCAATAAGGTAGTTAGTTTTTTATATAGAGCAAATTATATAAATATATTATCAAAATTTTTTTCTAAACATAAAGTAATAATAAGTGAAAGAATAGCAGCTAGTTCTATGTATTATGACAAATCTTTAACATCACAAGTTAATAAATTTTTAATTAAAAACTTATATAATAAATCTGACTTAATTATATCTGTTTCTAAAGCTATAAAAGCAGATTTAAAGTATAATTTTTATATTAAAACAAAGCAAATAGTGGTTTATAATCCTTATGATATAAACCAAATAAATAAGTTAGCCCAAGAAGATATAGATATAGAGATTGATGAAGAAAAAAGTATAATCACAGTAGGAAGTTTAGGAGTAAGAAAAAATCATAAAATGCTTATTCGAGCATTTTCATTAATTGAAAATAAGAATATAATTTTGTATATTTTAGGAAAAGGTGAAGAAGAAGATATCTTGAAACAATTAACAAAAGAATTAAATCTTGAAAATAGAGTTCTTTTTCTTGGTTTTGATAATAATCCTTATAAATATTTATCTAAGTGTGATATATTTATTCTTAGTTCTAATAGTGAAGGTTTTCCAAATGTACTAGCTGAGGCAATGGTATGTGGATGTAGTGTTATAAGTACAGATTGTTTAAGTGGTCCTAGGGAAATTTTGGCTCCCAAAAGTAGTATTGATTTTCAACTAAGGAATAATATTGAATTAGCAGAATATGGTATATTGTCACCTATTAAAGAAGTTGAAAAATTAAAAGAAGCTATGAATATAATGATATCAAATAAAATTCAAAGAAATTTATATAAAGAAAAAGCTATTTTAAGGGTTGATGATTTTAAAATTGATAAGATTATTAAACAATATGAAGATGTGATATGTGCGGAATAGTAGGTTTTATATCTAAAAAAAATCAAGAAAATATTATAAATGATATGTTGAAAATCCAGTCATACCGTGGTCCAGATGATAGTGGAACATATATAGATGTCAAAAGTGGAGTTCACTTTGGGCATAATCGTCTTTCCATTCAAGATGTAAGTTCCCATGGTCATCAACCATTTGTAAGTGATTGTTTCAATTATATTATTGTATTCAATGGTGAAGTTTATAACTTTAAAGATATAAGAATTGAGTTAATGAATCTTGGATATAACTTTATATCTTCAAGTGATACTGAAGTAGTACTATACAGCTATAAAGAATGGGGAATTAAATGTATTGATAGGTTTATAGGAATGTTTGCTTTTTCGATTTTAGATAAAGTTGAAAATAAACTTTTTCTTGTTAGAGATAGAGCAGGCGTAAAACCATTATACTATTATGTCAGTGGGAAAGAATTTTTATTTTCATCTGAAATAAAATCTTTTCACAAACATCCAAATTTTAAAAAAGAGCTAAATGAAGATATCTTGCCATATTATTTTCAATTTGGATATATTTCTGCTCCACATAGTATCTTTAAAAATTGTTATAAACTTGAGGCTGGGCATTATTTAGAATATACTATTACAGATTCTAAATATGATATTCATAAATATTGGGATGTAAATGACTACTATAAAAAACAAAAAATAGATAAGAGTGAATCAGAAGTTTTATATGACTTAGAAAATTTACTTGATGATGCTATTGATTTAAGAATGGTGTCAGATGTGCCTGTTGGAATGTTTCTAAGTGGTGGATATGATAGTTCTTTAGTATCTTCTATATTATCTAAAAAGCAAGGTAAAGAGATAAATACTTTTACTATAGGTTTTAATGATGAAAAATATAATGAAGCTAAGCATGCCAAATCAATAGCAAATTATTTAGGAACTAATCACACTGAATACTATATGCAAGATAAAGATATGCTAGAGTTAGTTGAAACATTACCTTTTCATTATGATGAACCATTTGGAGATAGTTCAGCACTTCCAACTATGGTTGTATCCAAGTTAGCAAAAGAACATGTTAAAGTTGCCTTGAGTGCAGATGGTGGAGATGAAGCTTTTTGTGGATACAGTAAATACTTTTTTCTAAATAAATTTCAAAATATATTTTCGTCAAGATTTAAGAAAAAAATATTAAAATTTAGTTTAAATAATATAAGTGAAAATAGTATTGATAAAATTAATGAATTCTTACCAAAGAATCTTAAGCAAACAAATATTAAAGATAAATATAATAAATTTAAAAGAGCAATAAATAGTGATAGTTTAGAAAATATGTTTGAAAATGCAAGTTCTTATGTTGATAAAAAAGATGTTAAAGATTTATTAAATATAAAACTAAATAATAGTCTACACCCATTATTTGAAAATAAAAGTAATTTATCATTTTTAAATTATATGATGTCTGTAGATTATAATGCATTTATGAATGATGATATTTTAACAAAAGTAGATCGTGCTACAATGAGTGTAAGTTTAGAAGGTCGTGAGCCGTTATTAGACCATAGAATTATAGAGTATTTAGCAAGGGTTCCAGAAAATTTAAAATATAAAAATAAACAAGGTAAATACTTATTGCGACAAATATTATATAAATATCTACCTAAAGATATGGTAGATAAACCAAAATCTGGATTTCAAGTACCACTAGAAGAATGGTTAAATAATGATTTAAGATATTTAGTTGAAAAATATTTAGATGAAAAAAGATTGAATGATGAAATATTTAATATTGAAGAAGTTATGAGATTAAAAACTAGATTATCTTTAGGAGAATATGTAAATATAAATAAAATATGGTTAATAATAATGTTTGAAATGTGGAAGGAAAAATGGTTTGACTAAAATAGCAATAGTAGTGAATGACTCTTGGTATGCTTGGAATATGAGAGCTAGGCTAGCAAGATTTTTTCGAAAAAATGGATATGAAGTAGTATTTATTTGTCCATATGATAAGTATAGTGAAAAGATAAAAAAAGAATTTATATATATAGATATAAAATTAAATACAAAAAGTGTAAATCCATTAGAAGATATAAAATTAATTTACAAATATTATAAAATATATAAAGAATTGAAACCAGATATTATACTTCACTATACAATTAAGCCAAATATTTATGGGACTATTGCTGCGAGTTTTTTAAATATTCCTACTATAAATAATATCGCTGGACTTGGTACACTATTTATAAAACAAAATATTGTAACAAAAATAGCAAAGTTTCTTTATAAATTTTCACAAAAAAGAGCTACTAAAGTTTTTTTTCAAAATAGAGATGATTTTGATATGTTTACGAGTGAAAAACTTGTTGAAAAAGGTAAGTCTGACATATTACCAGGTAGTGGGGTTGATATTGATAAATTTATGCCAGTTGAAAAAGAAGAAGATGGTATATTTAGATTTTTAATAGTTTCTAGGATGTTATGGGCTAAAGGTATTGCTGAGTATGTTGAAGCTGCTAAAATTATAAAGAAAAAGTATAAAAATGTAGAATTTCAATTGTTAGGGCATTTAGATGTGAAAAGTCCTACTGCAATACCAAAAGAGCAAATGGATATTTGGGTGAATGATAAATTAGTTAGGTATCTTGGTACAAGTGATAATGTTCTAGATGAAATATCGAAGGTTGATTGTATAGTATTACCCTCTTATTATAGAGAAGGTACACCAAGAACTTTGCTAGAAAGTGCAAGTATGGGCAAGCCTATAATCACAACAGATAATGTGGGGTGTAGGGATGTAGTAGATGATGGTGCTAATGGGTACTTGTGTAAAATTAAAAATGTTGAAAATCTAGCTTCTAAAATGGAGATGATGATTAATCTATCTGAAGAAGAACGATTAACTATGGGTAAAGCTGGCAGAGAAAAAATGCTAAAAGAGTTTGATGAAAAAATAGTGATTAATAAATACCTAGATAGCATAAAAGATATTTTAAAATGAAAAATATATTAATAACTGGATCATCAGGTTTTATTGGAAGTTATTTTATAAATAAAGATAAATATAATATAAATAAGTTTAGTTTTTTAAATGATGATTTTAATGCCCTACATGTAGAGGGAATAGATGTGATAATACACCTCTCTGCATTAGTACATCAAATGGGTGGGGCTAGTAGTAAAGAGTATGAAAAAGTAAATGTTACTCAAACTTTAGATTTAGCTAAAAAAGCTAAGGGTAGTGGAGTAAAGCATTTTATATTTATGAGTACGGTTAAGGTTTATGGAGAAGAAACATATAGTATATATACTGAAAGCTCTACATGTAGACCAGAAGATGATTATGGAAGAAGTAAGTTAAAAGCGGAAGATGAACTTTTGAAGTTAGATGATGATGATTTTAAAGTTAGTATAATTCGTACACCTATTGTTTATGGTTATGGTGTAAAAGCTAATATTAAAAATCTTATAAATTTAGTAAGTAAAGTTACTGTATTACCTTTTGGAAGTATAAATAATAATCGAAGTATGGTTTATGTTGGGAATCTTTGTCATTTGATAGATGAGATTATAAAACAGCAAAAACAAGGTATCTTTTTAGCTTCAGATGACAAACCACTTAG
>Ga0256837_1002058_pt1 | contig 12956 bp, 11 predicted proteins | sample 4562384metaG_FD_185976 | JGI IMG/M metagenome (GOLD analysis project Ga0256837, IMG submission 185976) | Hydrothermal vent microbial communities from Guaymas Basin, Mexico - 4561-384 | ecosystem: Environmental > Aquatic > Marine > Hydrothermal vents | place: Mexico: Guaymas Basin | collected... | reverse complement strand
ATTATTAAGTCCACTAAATATAGACTCTCTACTTACTCTTAAAATCCCTGTAATTACACCTTTAAATAGATAAGAGTTATCTTTAAAAGCAGCACTTAGTAGATTTCTTATAAAATCTATCATCTCATCATAATATCCATTTAGATATGATGCATGGATTGGGGTATCATACTCATCTATTAAGATTACTACCTCTTGATTATATTTTTGGTAGAGGAGTTTGGAGAGAAGTTTTAGACTATTTTCAATGCTACTTTTAGAAGCTCTATTTTCTAAAATATTAATATAGCTCAATCTATCCAAATAATCCAAACTATCAATATCTAAGCTTTTATAGTGTCTCATATACTCTTCTTGAATAAGACCATAAAGCTTTTCATAGGTATTTTGAAAATCCCTATTTTTAATATCCTTAAAACTCAAAAATATAACAGGGTATCTATTGATATGCTTTTTAAATTCATCTGTTTGATATATTTTCAAATCTCTAAATAGCTCACTTGTATCTTGATTATTTTCAAAAAAGTATTGAAGCATACTTAGATTTAGTGTTTTTCCAAATCTACGAGGTCTAGGCATTAGGCTAACTTGGGCATTTGAGTTTATTAACTCATAGATAAACATTGATTTATCTACAAAATAGTTATTGTCTCTAATTACTTTTCTAAAATCACTTATTCCTATGGGTAGTCTTTTCATTTTGTAGCTCATTTTTGGGTTATTATAGCATAGAAAATATACTTATGGAGTAATGGCTTAATGTCGCTACCAACATCAAGCCATAAAGTTTTTGGGTTAAATCTATTTAGTAGTATATCACTCATCTTTTGGTGAGTTATCCTCTTTTGAATCTCTTGCTTGGGCTCTGGTGACTTTGTCACTCTTTTCTTTGGCTATTTTATCCTTGTGAGCCAATCTGCTTGGAAGATTATGTTTGGTTTCAAACTCTTCTATAATCTCTCTTACTCTATCACCCTCTATAACCTCTACATCCAATAATACTGCAGCCATATTCTCTATAGCTTCTGAATAATCTCCAAGAGTCTGTTTTACATATTTGTATCTCTCATCTAGTAGTGTTCTAACAAACTCATCTATAGCTTCAGCCATCTTCTCACTATAATCTTTGATAACTTGTCCACCACCCAAAAATGCTCCACCAGCATGAGTCTCAAGTACCATAAGTCCGGCTACATCACTCATACCATATTTGGTAATCATATCTCTGATAATATCAGTAGCTCTTTGCAAATCATTACCAGCTCCAGTGGATATATCACCTATAAATATCTCTTCAGCTGCTCTTCCTCCAAGCAGTACATCAATCTCTGCCATCAATTCATGCTTTTGTTTTAGGAATCTATTCTCTTCATCTGGCAAGTGTAGCGTATAACCCAATGCTCCCAAACCTCTTGGTATAATAGATACCTTTGTAACTCTTGTAGCACCCTCTGTAAGCTCTGCCATTAGAGCATGACCACTCTCATGATAACTTACAATTTTTTTCTCAAGCTCATTTATTTTACGGTTTTTCTTCTCAAGTCCTACAAATGCCCTTTCTATGGCTTCCATCAAATCACTCTGTTCTATTTGGGTTTTGTTTTGGCGACCAGCAAGAAGGGCAGCTTCATTGATAATATTTGCCAAATCTGCTCCAGCAAGTCCTGCTGTTGCTTTTGCTATCTCTTCTAAGTCCACTTCAGGAGAGAGTTTTACATCTTTGCTGTGAATTTTGAGTATTGCCAGTCTGCCCTCAAAGTCTGGTTTATCTACCAGTACCTGTCTATCAAAACGACCAGCTCTAAGCAAAGCTGGATCAAGTACTTCTGGACGGTTTGTAGCAGCTAGTACAATAACAGGTGTATCTGTACCAAATCCATCCATCTCAGCCAACAATTGATTTAGAGTCTGTTCTCTTTCATCATTGCCACCCATAGGACCACCAGCTGTTCTACTTTTGCCTATGGCATCAATCTCATCTATAAATATGATAGATGGAGACTCTTTTTTGGCTTGTTCAAATAGATCTCTTACACGACTTGCTCCAACACCTACAAACATCTCAATAAAACTACTTCCACTAACTGAAAAAAATGGTACACTAGCTTCTCCAGCTACTGCTTTTGCAAGTAGTGTTTTACCAGTACCTGGAGGTCCAACCAGTAGTACCCCTTTTGGTATCTTTGCACCAAGAGCTATATATCTCTCTGGATATTTGAGGAAATCAACTATCTCTTTGACCTCCTCTTTGGCTTCATCAACTCCGGCTACATCATCAAACTTTGTATCTGGTTTCTCTGAATTTATAAGCTTACCGGCTTTGCCAACTCCAAGTATGCCACCACCCATACCTTTTGACATCTTTTTTGCCAAAAATATCCAAATAGCAAAAAATATAAATATAGGCAAAAGCATACTAATCATTTCACTTACAAAGCCATTGCCCATAACTCCACTATAATCTATACCCTTTTCATCAAGCAGTTTTACAAATGTAGGATCTGAAGCTGGAATCTTTTCGGCTATATATCTAATGGTTCTTCCGCCATCACTACCTACAGCCTCTATCATAGTAGGAGTAATTTTAACCTTTTGAATTTTACCCTCTTTGACAAGTTTTTTTACCTCTGAATAGGTAGCCTTTTTGGTAACAGCAATACCTTGTGGAGTCATCATCTGATTTAATCCACCCTGTTCACCTATCAAAACCTTGAAAATCAAAATAACAACTATTGAGAATATGGCAAATGCCAATAGTGGGTTGTCATTGAAAAAATTTTTATTATCGTTATTATCCGGTTGTTGTGCCATTGCTATCCTTTTTATATACCAGTGTTATCCACTCATCTTTTGAAATTCTATCTACTAGTTTTAAATCTCTAAATGAATCTGTAACTATAGACTCTTTTTTATCCAAAATTCCTGAAAGAATCAATACCCCATCATCTTTTAATCTATCTTTGAGAGATTTTGATATAGCTTTTAGAACATCAGCTATTATATTTGCTACTACTATATCATACTCTTTATCTGTACTATTTACTGATCCTATCCATGCTTGGTTATACTTTTGGTTGTTTAATTCAAAATTCTCTTTTGCACTATCTATAGCAAGTGGATCTGTATCACACATATCAACCTCAGCACCCTTTTTTGCACCAGCCAAAGCCAATATTCCACTGCCACAACCAACATCTAACATACTTATACCATCTTTTACATATCTACTTACTGCACCAAGGCAACTGTATGTTGTAGCATGGTGACCAGATCCAAAAGCTAATGCCGGATTTATTACAATATTGATTTTGCCATCTTTTGGGGGATACCATTGTGGATGTATATAAAACTCTCCTGCATCTATAGGATTGATTGACTCTTTGTATTTGGCTATCCAATCTTGATTCTCTTTTTGCTCCTCTACAAACTCTATTGGGATACTCGAATCTACTATAGACTCTATAGCCTCTTTTATATTTTGGGTATCATTTTCTGTACGGATAATAATACTATCTTGTGTATATTCAATAGCTTCATCTGTAATAGATACTACAAAATCACCAAGCAGTTCTACAAACTGTGGTTTGGTTTTTATGGTCAATTGGGTATAGTAACTACTCATTAATTTACCCTTTTGCTATGCTAAAAGCCTCTTTAAGGTCCAATTTGCCCTCATAGAATGCTTTTCCTACAATAGTACCATAAACTCCAGCCTCTTTTAGAGCTTTTATATCCTCTATATCTCTCAATCCTCCACTTGCAATTGTTGGTAATCCACTGGCATTTGCAATATCTTTTGTAAACTCTATATTTACACCACTAAGTGTTCCATCTCTGCTTACATCAGTACAGATAATTGCTTCAACTCCAGCTTCTGCAAAATTTTTGGCCAATTGTGTAGCTTCTATTTCACTCACTTTTGCCCAACCATCAACAGCAACTTTGCCATCAATAGCATCAATTCCTACTACAATTGGATACTTTGATGCCATCTCCATTACAAAATCGGGATCTTTTAGTGCAATTGAACCTAAAATAAGTCTATCAACTCCCAAATCAAGATACATTTTGATTGTATCTTCATCTCTGACTCCTCCACCAAGCTCTATTTTTAGATCACAATTTTGACGAATCTTTTTTATCTGCTCAAGATTTCTAGGTTCTCCTGCAAATGCTCCGTTTAAGTCCACCAGATGAAGCCAACTGCTACCTGCTTCTTCAAAATGTTTTGCTATAAACCAAGGTTCTACTGAATAAACTTTTGCTGTACTCATTACACCCTTGTTTAATCTCACTGCTGTACCATCTTTTAAATCTATTGCCGGAAGCAAAATCATATTTTATCCTTTTATATTATATTAAACCTCTAATTTGGTATGTAATATCACCTGCACCAAAAGCTACTATTAGACCACTGCTATATTCAGCTACTGTATGATTATCTTTGAGTACCTTTACAACTCCATCTTGGTTTGTAACACTATCTGCCATAATCAATTTGTATCTGCTAAATGCTGCTTTTAAATCTATAGGTATCTCTATCTCACCAGCTGACCATATAGGCAAGATTATAAGCTCATCAATACCCTCAAAACACTCTACAAAACCTTGTAGATTATCAAGTGTTCTTGTATATTTGTGAGGTTGCCATATTATAGTAAGCTTTTTGTAACCTTTTATATCTTTGAATCTTTTTAATGCCTCTATAGTAGCTTTTATCTCTGTTGGGTGGTGTCCATAATCATCAATAACTGTATGATTTTGGTTACTTTGGATTATATCAAATCTCTTTTTGATACCTTTGTAACTAGATAGATTATTTCTAATACTCTCTATATCTTCACCAAGCTCTAAAGCTCCAAGTATTGCCAAAGATGCATCTACTGCTATATGCTCTCCAAATCCATACACTTCAAATACCCCATAATCCTTGAGTCTAAACTCTGTATATGGTTTATCATCTTTGATAATAAATTTTATATCTTTTATATCTTTTGAGGGATACAGCCATACTGCATCTATATCCAATGAAGATAGAAATTCATCTTCACCATTTAAGACTCTAACTTTAGCAAGTGAGATAAATTTATAATATGCATTATAAAATCTATTCTCATCATACTCATAATACTCCATATGCTCTGGCTCTACATTGGTAACTATTGCCATATATGGGTTTGCATTCAAAAAACTCTCATCACTCTCATCTGCTTCAAATACCACTTTATTGTTACTGTAATCTCTTACATTTGAACCAAACTCTTTGCTAATAGCTCCAATTAGGGCATTTGTATTGGGTAGTATAGATGCTAGTATTGCAGAAGTGGTACTCTTGCCATGTGCTCCAGCTACAGCATAAACCTCTTTGTTTTTTAGGATAAATTTGAGTGCCTCTTTGCGACTATATAACTCAATGCCCAACTCTTTGGCTCTTTTATACTCTATATTTGTAGGTCTAATAGCAGCTGAGTATATTACTCTATCTGCCCCCTCAACTGCATCCTGGTGGTGAGGAATTGTAATTTTGATATTATAATTCATTGCCAACTCATCGGTAATTTCACTCTGACGCATATCACTACCTGAAATTTTATGTCCATCTCTTGCTAAAAATTTTGCAAGAGCTGATAATCCGATACCTCCTATACCGATGAAGTGAATATTCATACCCCTACTCTCCACTGCTTTTAGACTCCTGTAGTGCTTTTAGCATCTCTTTACCCTCAGCTACCTGCTTTGCATACATCTGCAAAAGTATATCAGTAGGTTGTACAAAACCTGTAATAAAAAATGCTGTAGCATCATTGGGATCAATCTGTTTGACATCTGCAATATTATCTATAAAACTCTCAAAAGAGTGTCCGGCCATAACTGAAGCTGCATGTATCATCATGGCATCTTTCAATTCAGGCTCTTCTATGAGATGATAGAGTACCAAAAATATCTCTTTGGCACCCTTTTGGTCATCTTCACTGTATCTTTGGATACCATGCTCATATATAGCTCTAGCTGTTGCCCAATCTTCTGGTTTTGACATATCAAAACTCTCTCCACTGCTAAGTAATTCTGCCAATTTGTCAAAAGCACTATTTACAATAAATGTAAAAATATCATTGATTCTATCTTCACCAGCTTCTGTTACAAGCAAAGCATCCAAGAGTTGATAACCCTTTGCTATTGAGTTTAACTCTCTCATCTCTTTCTCAAGCAGTTTCAGGTTCTCTTGAAACTGGGGATCTTTTTTGAGTGCTTCAATATCCAAGTCAAACTCACTCTCTTTTAAATCCAAATTTTTTATACTCATCAAATCTCCTTTAAATAGTCATCTTTTAATGCCTTTGGCTACTCTTGTAAGTCCCTCTTGCATCTTTTTGCCTTCATAAACAAGAGCAACTCTTACAAATCCTCTGCCGATACCATCTCTACCCAAAAATGAACCAGGCAGTACTTTGGTATTATACTTTTTGTATAAATGTTTTGTAAACTCAAGTTCATCACCAACCTCTAACCATATATAAAATGTTGCTTCTGGTTTATCTATACCCAAAATCTCTCTTGCTAAATCAAAATTGGCTCTATATTTGGCTCTAAAACTCTCTACATGTTTGTTATCACCCCAAGCAACTGAAGCTGCTTTTTGTAGTGGCAAGGGTGAAGCACACCCTACATAAGTCCTATACTTCATATACTCTTTTAGTATATCTTTATCTCCTGCTATATATCCACTCCTAAGACCAGGTGCACTTGATCGTTTTGAGGCTGAATTTATTACCAGTATATTTTTATACTCACTGTTTCCTACCTCTTTGGCAGCTTGTAGCAGTGATGGAGTTGGTCTATCTATATACAAATCTATATAACACTCATCATTTAAGAGTACAAAATCAAGCTCATAAGCCAGTTTTGCCCACTCTTTGAGTTCTTCTAAGCTCAAGGTTGAAGCTGTAGGATTGTTTGGAAAATTTAATATTACCAAATCACACTGCTTTAGTTTATCTCTATCTATAACCGGTTTAAAGCTGTTTTTGGCTTCTAAATTTATATATACAACCTTTGCACCACTAGCAATTGCAGCACCTTCATATATCTGATAAAATGGATTTGTAAATGCCATAACAGGCTCTTTTTTATCAGAGAGCAAAAATTGTGGAAAGTTAAAAAGCAACTCTCTTGTACCAAATGTAGGAAGCAACTCTTGTGGCAATAACTCTATACCAAATCTTTGTCTATTGTACTCTATCATTGCACTCTTTAGATACTCTTCACCTGCACTCTTTGGGTATTTGTTCAATAAACTGGCACTCTGTTTCAATTCATCAAGTATAAACTTAGGTGTATCAAACTGAGGTTCACCAATAGTTAGTGATATTGACTCATAATCCCTTGAAGGTTCAATACCATCTAAGAGTCTGTTTAGTTTCTCAAACGGGTACTCTTGAAATTTCATCTATATCCTTTTATCTATTTCTTACAAGCCACTCTATAATTTTATTTTGTAGTGAACTCCCCATCCATCTCCTTGGACCATTATACAAAATAGTTACAGAGTAGAGCTTACCACTGCGACCCTTTACATATCCAGATATGTTTTTGGCATTATTTAGTGTACCTGTCTTCATCCATGCTCTGCCTTTGGCAACAGAGTGTCTAAATCTTTTTCTAATGGTTCCATCTTTTCCTGCAATTGCTAAAGTATTCATCCATCTGTGACCAAACTTTTTGTAAGCATCTTGAAGCAACCTTGTAAGAGCTTCTGCATTTGTTCTTGCATTTCTTGAGAGTCCACAACCATTATCAAGAATAGTCTCAGAGCCTATAATGCCTCTTTTGCCCAAAATTTTGCGTACTGCCATTCTACTCTTTTTCAGAGTTGCTGGAGCTCCATATATCTTGGTACCAACAAGCAAAAATATATGTCTAGCATACAAATTGTTACTCTTTTTGTTTGTTTTGGCAACTATATCTATAAGTGGTCTTGAGTAGTGTGTCATTAATGCCCTGGCATATGGTGGCTTTCTATGAAGCTTTAGTGTACCCTCTACAGTTATTCCATATCTCTTCATCTGCGATATTAAGGCATAGTAGAAGTTGTAATATGCTCTGTTTAATACTTTTCTAATCTGTCTTGGAGAGCATCTGTTTGAGATGGTTCCAACCAAAGTTACTGTTGGTATATCATTTTGAGATACTATTCTAACTCCTGGCCAACTATATTTGCCAACACACCTTTTGTTTGTAACTCTTAGATGATTTACCACTTTGTAATCTGGTGCCGGTATCGATTTATATACTTTTACCCTGTTACCCTTTGGCTCAACTACAATTTTGCACAAGTGATCATTAAACATCAAAGCATCAGGCATTGCATTATATTCACTGTATCTGTTGCTGTCAAAACCTGATACTATCTTATTACCAATAGCAAAAAATGAGCGATCTATTACTATATTGCCCTCTATTTTTCTTATGCCGAGTCTTCTCATCTTGGATACAATTTTTGGTATATCTCTACTGCTTAGAGTAGGATCTCCATAAGATCTGACTATCAAATCACCAGATATTACACCTCTTTTTAGAGTACCAGTATAATAGAATCTTGTAGGCCATTTAAAGTTTGATCCTAATGTAAGCAATGCACTGTAAGTTGTCATCAGTTTAATTACAGAAGCTGGAGTTCTTCTTTGCTTTGAACGATATGAAGCTATCTCACGACCACTCTTTGTCTCTACTATCTTGATACTTACATTCTCTCTTCGTATCTTCATTTTGCTCATCATCTTATCTATTTGAGAGGGTAGATAGGCTGAGAGCGTCTGTAGCCATATGGCAGACACAATGGTAATGAGTAAAAATCGCATCTTTTCTCCTGAGTGTTACTATACAACTAAAAAGCTATATACACAATACCATAAAAAAGATATAAATATTGATACTCTGTAAATAGCTTCAAATGGTGGCAAAGCACCTGTAGAGAGTCTCTACAAAGTACCCTGCTCATACATAGCTCTTAGCTTCTCTTTCTCTTTTTCTCTTTTGAGTTTTTCAGCCTCTTTTGCTCTATATCCCCTTACATCAAATCCAAGCCACATAAGAATTGGTGATGCGATAAAGATAGATGAGTATGTACCAACTACAATACCAACCAGTAGTGTGAAGCTAAAGCTGTTTATTATCTCTCCACCAAATATATAAAGAGTCAAAACAACAAAAAATGTAGTAAGAGATGTCAGCACAGTCCTAGATAGAGTTCTGGTTACCGATTCATCTATAATCTCACCCAGATTTACAGATTTGTGAGTCCTGATACCCTCCCTGATACGGTCAAATACAATAATGGTATCATTGAGCGAGTATCCAAGTATTGTCAATATAGCTGCCAGTGTATCGAGATTTACTTCTATTCCAAAGAGTACAATTGCACCCATTGCAATAGATACATCATGCACCAAAGCAGCAACTGAAGCCAGAGCAAATCTCCACTCAAACCTAACTGATACATATATCAAGATACCCAAAATTGCCAAGATAGTAGCCATTAAACCCTTCTCTTTGAGTTCTCCACCAATCTTTGGACCTACCATATCTACACGGCGTACTTCAAAGTTGCCTGTATTTTTGAGAAGTTGTCTCACTTCATCGCCTACATCATTACCTACCGAACTTGTACTACTTTTGGTTCGGATAACTATCTCTTGATTACTTCCAAAATATGTTACATTGGCACCCTTGAAGGCTTCATTTTTTGCCAAAGCCTCCCTAATTTGCTTTAGAGGGGCATCTTTGTCATATTTAATCTGTATCAAAGTACCACCGGCAAAATCGATACCGTAATTGAAACCTTTTGTAAAAATCAATCCCCACGAAAGGAGTACAAGCACCAAAGAGAGAATACCAAAATGGCGACTCTTTGCCATAAATTTGACAGGTTCAGTATATTTAAATAGTTCCATCTGCTCTCTCCTACGCTTTGATACCAAACCAGAAGTTCAGTCTCTCTTTTTTGATTTTTGGCAATAACATTTGATATATTCCATGAGTTCCTAAAATTGCTGTAAGCATCGAAGCCAAAATACCTATACTCATAGTAAGTGCAAAACCTTTAATTGGTCCTGTACCATATACATATAAAACTACAGCCGATATTAGTGTAGTAACATTAGCATCCCAAATAGCTGTAAAGGCATTTTTGTAACCCTCTTCTATAGCTTTGGATACAGAGGCTCCACTTCTGAGTAACTCTCTGATTCTTTCATTGATAATAACATTGGCATCAACTGCCATACCGACAGTAAGTACAATACCTGCCATACCCGGCAAGGTTAATGTAGCTCCAAAGAGTGACATAATAGCAAGAATCAAAAAGAGGTTTGCAATCAATGCAGTATCAGCAATCACCCCTGCCATTCCATAATAGATTATCATAAATATTACAACAAGTACAAAACCAAGTACAAGTGCAATAGTGCTTTGTTTGATACTATCAGCCCCCAAGCTTGGACCTACGCTTCTTTTCTCCATCACATAAACAGGAGCCAACAAAGCTCCAGAACGCAGGGCAATGGCTACATCATTTGCTTCATTTATAGTAAAGTTACCAGAGATTTGCCCTGAACCTCCGCCAATTCTTTCACGAATTACAGGAGCCGAATAGACTTTGTTATCCAGTACTATAGCCATTCTCTTGCCTACACTTTTGCCTGAGAAATCTCCAAATATTTTGGCACCCTCACCATTTAGCTTGAAATTAATTACAGGCTGATTGTTTCTGTCAAACCCTACTTTGGCATCTGTAAGCATAGAACCATCTAATATAGGAATCTGTTTTAGTAGATACTTTTGATTTGGATCTTTTACATCAGGGAGTATTACATCTCCATACTTCTTTGCCTCTTGTGGAGACATATTATATACCCTAGCAGCTCTATCCTCATCTACTGCCATCATCTGCAAATGTGCGGCTCTGGCTATTAATTCACGGATTCTTTGCTCATCTGCTGGAGTTTTAATACCCGGAACTTCTACCAAAATTTTATCAGTTCCCTGTTTTGCTACAGTAGGTTCTGCCAATCCGAATTGATCAAGACGGTTTCTAATAGTATCAACTGCTTGATCTATTGCCATAAGTTTGGTCTTTTGAATCTCTTTTGGAGTCAAAGATATACTAAACTCATCACCACTATTTAGTATAGTTACTCCCTCAATCTCTTTTTTGAGTAACTCTTGGGTCTTTTTCAAATCATCACTATCTAATATCTTAAATGTAATCTTATCACCCTGAATACTAAGATCATCATATACTATATCATTGTCATCTAGTATATATTTAATCGTTCCAGCTATTGATTTTATACGGGATTTGATAGCCTCTTGAGTTTTTACACCAAGAAGCATATGGAGACCACCTTGAAGATCAAGCCCTAATGTAATCTTTTTGCCACTCTCACTTTGGGTTAGAGATGGTATAGAAAATACCACTCCAAACAAAAAAGCAAAAGCAAAGATTACTACACGATAATTTAATCGCTGCATTCAGCGACCTTATGAAATTTTGCGTGCCACATATGGGCGTTCTATCTTGACAATTACATTGTCACTCAACTTTATTTTGATAAAATCCTCTTCTGGTTTAACTACTTCTGCTATTAAACCACCACTTGTTACAATTTTATCACCCTTTTGGAGTGAATCAAGCATTGCACGATGCTCTTTTTGCTGTTTTTGCTGTGGTCTTATAATCAAGAAGTAAAATATTGCTATTAGCAGTACTAATGGCAAAAATTGTCCTATCGTCTGTTGCATAAAGGTATCCTTTGTCAAGAAAAATTTTTAGATATTTTATCAGTAAGAGGTTAATAGAGGGCTTTATAGTAGCTCTGTGTGGCTCTGTGTGGCTCTATATGAGTAGTGTTTCTTGGTATTTTGAACCACTTTTTATATTGTGTGGTTTTATATCACTATGGATTCTTATTGGCTCCAAAGATAGTGCTGTATGGTTTTGGAGTGGTTTTTTTATAGCAATATTTTGGTTTTGGTGGATAGGTAAAAGCTTTGAGTATTATGGAATATCCCAGGCTATGCCTATAGCTATAGTTGGTATAGGTATTATATAGTGCAAAAGGTTTTAGATAGGTTTGATTTTAAATATATTAAATTTATTGAGTATATTCTAAAAGCACTCTATATATATCTAATTGCATATATCCACCCATTTGGATTTGATTGGTTTAAGCCTCAATTGATGTTTGTATATACACCACTAAATACAGATGATATAGGATTTATATCTATACTACTTGCTATTGTAATATTGCAATTGCCAAAACTCTACAAACTATTGGTTGTTATCCCTCTGCTTTATGCCTACCAACCACTTAAACCAGATATTTTATCACCAGATAGCTATAAAGATATATATATAGTATCAACCAATATACCACTTGAGCAAAAATGGAGTGGCAGATACAATATAGATTATATAAACTTTGCTCTAACAAAAACACAAAAGGCAATAGATGAAGGTAAAAAGCTTATTATATTTCCTGAATCATTTTTACCTATTTTTCTAAATAGAAATAAAGAAACTACAGCAAAATTTTTGAAGTTGTCAGATGATATAGCTATTGTAATTGGTGCTTTGTATGATGATAAAGGTATAAATAGAAACTCTGCATATCTTTTTAACAAAAGAGGCATAACAGTAGCCAACAAGGTGGTACTTGTACCATTTGGAGAGCAAAATCCATTGCCAAAATGGTTAGGAGAGATAGTAAATCAGATATTTTTTGATGGAGCAACTGATTATGAACCAGCAAAAAGAGTTACAGATTTTGTAATAGATAACAAACGATACAGAAGTGCAATATGTTATGAAGGAACCAGTCAAAAACTATATGAAGACAATCCAAAGTATATGATTGTAATCACAAACAACAGTTGGTTTACACCATCAATTGAAC
>Ga0256837_1002057_pt1 | contig 12956 bp, 9 predicted proteins | sample 4562384metaG_FD_185976 | JGI IMG/M metagenome (GOLD analysis project Ga0256837, IMG submission 185976) | Hydrothermal vent microbial communities from Guaymas Basin, Mexico - 4561-384 | ecosystem: Environmental > Aquatic > Marine > Hydrothermal vents | place: Mexico: Guaymas Basin | collected... | reverse complement strand
CTTTGACTGCTCTAAGCACATCTGCTGCAGCCTGTCTAATTTCTTTTGGTGTCGCTAAAGTAGTAATTTTATTTATTGATGGAATAGAGCCAAAACCTGATGGAATATAACCACTTTCTCGTTTTGCTACAGCATCTTTGATTTGTTGATAAATTGATTTTGAACTCCAACCAGATGAATCTTTCATAAAATCACCAAATTCTTTTTCAACATACTCATGTCTCCAGCTAGATTGTTCTTTATCAACAACGATTTTATCTAACATATTCATAGCACCAACTAGGTCACCTGAATCTATTTTTTGAGATATTTTTTGTGTAAAAAGTTTTTTGGATTTTTCAAAAAGAACTTTCATATCTTTTTCAATAAGTTTAGCTAATTCATGGGCAACATCATCTCCGTCCACTCTATCATCATATCCACGATTAGAAGTTGCTTGTGCTAGTGTAGCCCCTTTTTCAGCAATACTATATACTTTAACACCTTTAAAATATGAAAGTGCCTTAATTGCTGAACTTTCCGTCCACTCTGCAATTTTATTACCAAATTGGTCTATTTGGTAAATTTTGTACTCATCTTTTTTATAAAGCCAACCTTTTGATTGTGTTTGAATAGCGAAATACATCATAGTACCGTCAAAACCAACAACTACTGCGGCAGTAGAACCTTCACTTCTCATCAAATCAGTAACTTCTTTTTTCTTTGATTTTGTTACAAATTTTGCATTAGCATCAGGAACAACCTCGCCCCATGATTTACTTATATTGCTATATATTGTTTTTATTTGCTCTTTGGTGGCACCCAGTGCTCTTATTGTTGAAGCCTCGTTTAATAAGCTATATTCCCTAAATGTTTTCATTTTATTCTCCTTTTTATATTATTTATATATAAGGAATGTAGTTATAAACAGAAACATCTGCCATATAAGCCTTAGTATTTCTATCCCATTTATATCCTAAATCTCCCAAAAATTTATCAAATCTTTTCTTCCCGTCATAATATTTTTGGTTAATCTCATTAATCTGTAATTTAGTATATGATGTCTCAAGGACATTACCATCAAATTTTATTAAATTTTCTAAAAATCTGATGTGCCGTTTGCTTTGCAATGAGCTTATATTGCTTGATACTGCCTCTGATAATTCATATCTGCTATATATGGCACCGTCAACCTTTTGAATCATGGCCATGTTTTTTATGGTTTGTATATATTTTCCTCCAGATTCCAACTCTAATCGCGCGAGCTCTTTTAGTTTGACTTTAGATATTTTTTTAGAAAAATTATCTTGAACTGATTTCAATAATAACTGAACTTTCTCTTCAGGTGTTTTTTGAGATATTTTATTCTGAATTAGATAGATTTCTTCATCAGTATATTCTACTTCCCCAAACTCTTGTAAAAGTTTTAATTGATTTTCTCTAATTCTTTTTTTAATTTTCTCTAAATTATCTTTAATACTATAATCATGATCGACATTTTGTACAAGTACAGGAGCATCTTTAAATTGATAACTTAATAATAACCTAAAAGCATTGGCATGATTATTGGCCAAAATATTATGAAAAACTTCTATCTTATTTATGTATTTTGCTAATGGTGTTAAAGTCATCTCTCCTGTAGAATAATCCATCTCTACAAGTAATGTTTTATCTTTTCCATTGTAATATTGAGATATATTTCTTTGAGCATTAATATTTAGTGACTCAAGATTTGTGTCAAAATGATTTTGTCTGCTCTGAATAAAATAATGAATCTCTTTAGCTTTACGACTTCTTTTGATCATTTGTAAACTTGAGATTACATCAGCTCCCATTGAACTATCATAATGCCAATGAGAAACAACATTATTCAAATTTGAAACACCTACTGTTAAAGTTGGCGTATATAGAATAACCTGAAAACTTGAATGTTCTTCTTCTTTGAATTTTCTATAAATTATTTCCCTTGTTGTTTCTGCTGTTTCCGATGTCAACGAAATTACTTTTATTCCTACTTTTCTTAGTTCATACTCCACTAATTTAATAATATTCAAAGAGGTAAAACTTGCTGAAATGTGTTCATTGTCTTTTAACTGTTGAGCATTAAAGATTAGTTCGGTGATGAAAAACTCTCTTTGCTCATAATCAAATAATTTTACATCATCTTTGTATTTATTTTCAAGAAACCAAATGTCCCTATCTTCAAAAAAAGTCATCTCATATCCAGTTAGAAAAGCATCTGCTATCAAAACCTTTTTTGTATTACTTAATATATTAAACATAACAGCATTAATGTTAGAATTAGTAGTTAAATTTCCTCTATGATGAAGCAACAATGAAATGTACTCGTCAAAAATAGCTATGTCATAATTACTTAACTTAAATCTATGTAAAGAATCATACTGAACCACTAAAGATTTATTGGCTTTTTCTGCGTCAGGTTCTTGATAAAAAATCATATCGTCATACTTATCTATAAAATCTTTAGCAACAGAAACTCTATTTGAAACCAAAATGACTTTAAGGCCTTTTTTATGAGCTTCTTTTATTACCAAATCTATTCCATTTGACTTAGCTGAACCCATGGGAGATTTAATTTTAAATACACCTTTTTCTGAATTCATCCAATCTTTAATCATCATCTTTTTATTATGTTTATTAAAATCCAGGTATTTTTCATCAACAGATATGTATTGTTTATAAAAGTCAATATCTGTTTCTCTGATAAGTTCTCTTGCCTGTTCTTCTTTAGTCTTATTTTTAAGCCATTCTTTACCTTCTTTGGTATTTTTCATAAGATGATAAATAGATACTTGCTTGTTTTTATCTTTATGAAACATTATAAGTGGATTATCAATATAAAATGTATATCCTCTTTGAGTCTCATTCTCATACTTCCTATAGAACCGAAATCCTTTTTTATCATCGGTTTTTGCAGTACTGGCATGAAAACCTAAAGCTGAAAATTGCTCAAGGCATAATTCAGTGAACTCATCAGCATAAGCAATATCTAAGTGTTTAGCATTGTGTTTAGTGCTTAAAACAGGTCTTATTTCTGAATTACTGAGAATTTTCCCATTCTCTTTTGAAAATAATATTTTTGAGTTCCCAATGGGAGGATTAACTGAAATAGGAGAAGATGAAAATAAATCAACCCTTGCTTTATCCTGAAGTTCTGACTGGATAACCATCAAAGTATTTTTTATAGTTTCTTCATCAGGAGTAAAATTTACCTTTAATATAATAACTATATCGAAAATCTTTTTTCCATCATAATCAACCCCATGAGATATAAGACAAGCATAGTTTTTAGAATCGAAATAATCTATAACTTCTTGAAGTCGGTAACTTGAATCTATTTCTGTCAAAGAGACAATAATATTATCTATTTTATTAGGAATATATTTCTGTAGTTCTTTCCTATTTTTCATAATCCTGATAGGTTCTTCTAAATGAAGGTGTCTTGATAGAGTATGGTTTTTCTGTAAAAATGTATGCATTTCTTTTAACGAATTCAACGATTTATTTACAAATATAAAAGAACCATCTTCATAAGGGCTCATAGCAACTTTAGTGTTACCAAGAGCATTTAATAATGTAAGTGTCATTTAATATCCTTTGTATAATATAAGAATATTTATATTTTTTTGCTAAAGTAAGAAATTTTTTCATCCAAAAACCATTTAGCCTCTGACTTTACATACCCAATAGACTTCAAAAACTTAAGAAATTTAGCCCCTTTCTGATAATGTTCATCCATTGTTTCAATCTCATTTTTAGAATATCTCGGCTTTAATTTAGTTGTGGCACTTATCAAACTTAAATATTCAAGAAATGAAGTATAAGATTTATTCTGAAGAGATGAAATATCACTACTAATTGTCTGAGATAATAAATACAAACTATAATCTTTTGAAGCAAAAGCTTTTTTCGCTATCCTTAATTTACTAATCATTGAAATGTATTTAAAATTAGTCTGAATCTGTTTCTCAGCTAAAAATAACAAGTCTTCATCACTTAATTTCTCTTTAAATTTCTCTTGAATTTCTCCAACTAAAAGCTCCATCTTTTCTTCTTTGGATAATTCAATTGTTTTAGTTCTTAATCTCTCAATATCAATAGCACTAAAATCTTTTGATTCCCATTCTCGGAGGACCTTTAATTTATCCTCTTTTTCTTTTTCCTTAATCTCTTTGATTGTTTCCTTTAAATCAGATTTAGGTGTTTCATCAGAAACCAAGACAATATCCTCTTTTATACTTCTGAATTGATGTTCTAACAAAAGTTTAAAAGCATTAGCGTGATTATTTTTAGTGATATTAAAAAATGCCTCTATTTTATTAACATATTTCCCAAGCTCTGTCAATTTTAGTTTTCCTGTAGTATAATCCACATCAATCAAAAGAGTTGCATTTTTATTATTATAAAAGTTATTAATGTTTGCCTCTGCCACTGAATTTATGCTATCGACATCTGTATCATAATAAAATTGTCTTTCCTCTAAAAAGAAGTGAATCTCTTTAGCATTTCTACTTCTTTTAATCATCTGTAAAGAACTGACAACATCAGTGCTCATTCCACTATCATAATGAAAATGTTTATCTATATCATTTAAGTTAGAAACACCCACTGTTAAAGTGGGTGAATATAAAATAACATCATAAGCCTTATGATTAAACTCTTTAAATCTTTTATAAATTAAGTCCCTTGTATATTGAGGAGTTTCCGCATTTAGCATAATTACTTTTATTCCAGCCTTTTTAAGCTTATGATTTACTGCTTTCATTATATTATTGCTTGTAAAAGAAGCACTGATTTTTTTACCATCTTTTAAATCTTTAGCTTCTTGAATTATTTTTTCCACAAAAGTTTCTTTATAAGAATATTCTGTAAGTAAAATATCATCTCTATAAGTATTGTCAATCATCGATATATTTCTATTACCAAAAAAGATGTTTTCAAAACCAGTTAGAAAAGCATCAGCTATTAAAACCTTTTTAGTCTCCATCCATATTTTAAATTTAACAATATTAATATTTGAATTGCTTGTTAGATTACTTCTATGATGGAATAATAAAGAGATAAATTCGTCTAATATTACTACATCAAAATTCTGAATATCAAATCTATGTAAAGAATCAAACTGAACTACAAGACTTTCTTTTTGCTTCCAAGCATCAGAATCTTTATACCACATCATATTATATTTCTCAGCAAAATCTTGAGCAACAGAAACTCTATTTGAAATTAATATCACTTTAAGTCCTCTTTTATGAGCTTCTTGGACTGCTTTAGCAACACCATTTGATTTTGCCGTTCCCATGGCAGATTTAATCTTTAACACATCATTATCTGACTCTATAAACTTCTTAATCATAGAGGATTTTATCTCATCCGAAAAATCTAAGTATCTTTCATTTGTACTTTTATATTCAGTGTATTTAACATCATTTCTCATTAGTTGATGCTTTTGTTCTTCTTTGGTCTTATCTTTTAGCCATTGTTTACCTACTTCGGTTTCCTTTAATAGATTGAAAATGGATATAGTTCTATCTTTATTAGGATGATTCATAACCAACGGTTGTGTGCTAAACCAGAAAAAGCCACCAGGAGTTTTAACTTCTGAAGGGTGTCTAAAATTTATAGCACCATTGCTGTTCATTGAATCTTTTACTGGTATATATCCCAATGAGGAAAAAATTGATATGCACTCATCTATAACATCATTAGAAAATGTAAGAGCTTGAGTATAATCATCTCCTATGGTTTTCTTAACGCTCTCTATGTGAACATTCTTATCTGTAAATTTTTTGCCATCCTCGTTATAATATACTATCTGCTTTGAGTTTGAGGGAGCTTGATAAGATGTTATTACACCAACTGACAAATCTACCTTGCATCTTGAACCAAGCTCAATTTGCAACTGAGTGAGTGCTGTCTTTATAACATCTTGATTATTTTCAAAAGAAACCCTCATTATACCTTTCATATTAAAATTATCGAGGCCATTCCAACTTCTTGATTTGCCCAAAATACAACTATAATCTTTGTTTTTAAAGTATTCTATTGTTTCAAAATAATCTTCTTTTGTTTCTATTTTATCCAAATCTAAAACGATATTTTTTATTTTTTTGAATGCATAAGGTTCTAATGATGATGTTCTTCTATGCATTCTCATAGGCTCAGGAATATTTAATGGCTGACTAAGTACAAATTGATTAGTCATAATCATAAACATAGACCTTAAATCGGGTGCCGTTTGATTGGCAAAAATAAAAGTATCGTCATCATATTTACTTATAATATGCTTTGCTTTTTTAGGATTTTCTATGCCATTCAATAGCGTAAGTATAATATCGGCCATTTCTTCCCTTCTTTTTTTCTTTATAATATTTTATCTAAAAAATGCTTAAAAATCCTCATCTAACATTATAATTTCATTGTATGACTCTGTCATAATTTGAGGGTCATTTTTGTGTGATGGTCCAAAATACATCCTAGGAGAATCTTTAGAATCCTGAATACTTGTAACCAAAATGATTTTGTTCTGAGATTTTTGCCAATCCACCACAATCATATCATATTTTTTCTTTTTATTTTTATATGTTATCATGGTTTTTGTGTTTGGTTTTAAGCCCTTTTTCCAAGCCTTTTTGATAACCCTTAGAATAACGGCATCTCTCAAGCCTTCATCCCTAGGAACTAATTCACCATCCCTTATTTCTTTAATATGTTTACTTTTGATTATTTGAACAGTATCAAAATATGAAATATCTATCTTTTTCTCAAAATTTCCTTTTGTTTCTCTGGGTCTTTTATATGTATTTTGATTATTTTGATTGCCTTGGTCACTTTTTTTCTTTACGATTTTAAGTGCTTCATCTATATCATATGCATATTCTCTAAAAGTTTTCATTATATCTGTACTCCGGTTATCTATTTACAAATATTTATATATCGTAATAGGCAACCTTAACATCATCAACCATTATATATAGAACATTTTCATTGATAAACCACTCTAATTTAGTGTCATTTTCAAAATATATGCAATCTATGATTTTTCCTTTTTTGATTGTACATTCTTCTATTTTGTTAAAGCGTAACTCAATATTACCACCGATAGATTTCTGATACTTTATGTATTTTCTTAACTCTTTTGGTAGCATTTTTTTAGGAATTTTCATTTGTTATCCTCTACAGTAATATTGGTCATCTAATGCTGTTTCATAAGCGACTTCGGAAACAAGTTCCATTAATTCAACTACTTCATCTTTACCTAATTTACACACATTATTAGATACGTATCTTTTATAAAATTCTTCTTGTGTAGCTTCTACTACTTTTAATAAAGCATCTTTATTAACCGGTAGCCAATTATAAAATTCTTCTTGTGTATTAAATACTAACATCTGTCTCTCCTATGATTTATTATGTTGTTTTCTTAATATAATTATAATATAAGAAATATTAATCTTAACTTAAATCCTTATAAATCTTTATATGTAAGATTATAATTTGTTCCTGTGTTTAAAACTAATATGCCATCAAGGTGAATGTATAACTCATCTTCTTCAATGAGCCATTCAAAAACTACTTCACCTTTTGAGATAACGGCCTTATAGATGATTTTATCTGCTGTATTAATATCAAAACAAATAGAACCCTGAATAATATCATCAGCACTTAAATCTCCTTCAAAAAACCCTCTATTTTCATAGCAAAATTCATATATTTCATCTGGGATTTTTGCTAATTTATCGGCTGTTCTTAATTCTACCTCTCCTTCTAATGAAGAAGCCAATTTAAGTAATTCTGAATCTTTTATATTTTCTAAAGTAAACATTTTATCTATCCTTTTTTATATATAATTATTATAGCATACCCTAGCTTATATAAAGATTAAACTACAACAATATATGAACATCTCTTTTGGCCCTAGTACAAGCAACATACATGAGCCTCAGAAGTTGGTCGTCCTCTACATAACCTAAGTCCGACAAATCTACATAGACATCTCTATATGATGAACCTTGTAATTTATGAACCGTGTTCGCATATTGAGACCTAACATCCAAAAATAATTTCAATAAATCATAATACATTAACCAATTTTCTCTATTTTTCGTTTTTATAGCATTCAATCTCAGTAATTCACAAGTCCTTTCATAATCTTCTTTGGATTCTTTAGCAAGCATATTAAATTTTCTATTATCATCAGTTATACATTTATATCCTTTGAATATCTTGCCCTTAAAATTAAAATCCTCAAATGTGCTTTGTTTCAGAGATAAAATTTCAGAATTAACAAAAGCATCTTGCCCAAAACTCAAATCATCTTGAGTGCTTTCTTGAACTACAAATAAATCTTCTGGATGTATTTCTGGAATAACCCCATTTTCATCCTTAACATAATAATTTCTAATCTTTTCATTATACATATTAACATTAATATTTGTGAATGTGCCTATAACATCATCATTTTTACCCAATCTATCTTCTTTAATAAACTCTTTAATAAACTCTTTTTTGGTTTTATAGAATTTTATTTTATTGTGAATTCCTTTATCTCTCTCAGAAACTAAGAAATTGAATAAATCATATTTGGTAAATCTATTTTCGATCATATTACGAATTTTTGTAACAAATTCAATTATCTCCATATCAGAATTTCTAATAAGTTCAGTTAATTCATAATGATTTATGCTCGGATTATCGTATATAGGATGACTTCCTTGTTCATCACCAACAGGAAGGAGTTGAAACCCATCTCCTACAAAAAGAAAGGATTTTATTCTATTATTTTGATACATTTCCTCTTTTAAGAATTTGAATAACTCATTAGACACCATAGAGGATTCATCAAGAATACAAATATCAAACTTTTCTTTTGCCATCCCTGACAAATATTTTTTTGCCGTTCTTTTGAATTTTCGTTCCCCTGTTTCAGGATTAATGTCACCCGGTTTTAAACCAAGAAATGAGTGCAATGAAGTGAATTTTAATTTTTTATGTTGGATGCCAATAGTATTTCTAATAACTTTTACAGCTTGATGTGTTGGTGCAACTACGGCGATGTTAAAACCCATTTCTAATAAAGTTTTAACTATCTGTTTATTAAGGAAAGTTTTACCTACACCTGCCGCTCCTTTCAATGAAACCCAAGAGTGTTCGCCAAAAATATCTCCATTCCTTACCTCTTCGAGGTCCTCTATAATATTTTCATAAATTTGGTGTTGTTGTTCTGTCAGTTTATAATCCATTCATAATCCTTCTAAATATATAAATAGATTATAACTTATTTTTGCTTAATTAATTTCTTCTATATAATAATATTTTTGTGTAATTATAAAAGCCCTATGCTATAAAAATCCCCAAAGGTTCCATTAAATCCATCATCTCTTCCTTGGCTGCATCTCTCATTGCCTCACCTTTTGATTGCATATCTCCATAATTAATTTCTGAACCATTAACTAATTGACTTGAATATTTTCCTGTGACATTTGCCCATGTTATCCATGCTTCAGCCTCAGCCATCTTCTTAACCAATTGATTGTTATAGATTCCGTCTATCTCTCCTGGCTCATAATCCATTGCTATTTCAAGAACTGCAACAGATGAAACTGGCTGTTCAAAAAAGTAAAGAGTGCTATTATTGCTATTATAGTCAAAATTAACCTGAACATCAAAAAGACTTCTAAGATTTGACATTTTAGCCATTCTTTGAGTCATAGACTGAATATCTATATTAGATACATTGTCTTGCATGTTCAGAGTTATTGGGTTCATTGCAAGTGTATATCCTGCCGGAATATGAACGAAGGTTGAATAAGTACTCGAACATTCTAAACCAGTTACTGCATGAATTCTAGGGTCCAGTTTATATTCAAGTTGTCCTGGTGTCAATTCTACTAGCAAAGTTCCCTCTATAGTTCCATCGTATGCATAGTAGCTATATTCAGATATGGCTTTATCTATACAATCATTAAGCATATCTTCAGTTAGTTCTACTCTAATTAAGGGGTAACCAAGTCTCCTCTTTATATAATCCCTTAATTTTTCTTTTGTGTCTATTCTTGCCATTTTACACCTCTTATATTATTCTTCTGTCTCGAACTTAACGTCCAATACTTCTTCAGTCACTTCTTCAGTTGCTTCTTCTAAATTAGTTACTTCTTCACTTACTTCTTCTAAGTCAGTTCCTATTTCTTCAATATCGACTTCTGATACTTCTATCTTATTAGGCACTTTATCTTTTTTGGCTTTTTTTCTAGCTGACTCCTTTCGAGTAAATTCTTCAATTGGGTCAGGAATAAAAGTTGGTACTGCCAAATAACTATTATAGCCCTTAACCTCACCAATTTTTTTAAAATGTTGAGGATAAGCTTTTGTGTAAGCATCCCCATGTACTTCTTGTTTATTTGTAAAAGTTTTTTTGCGACCCATTAAATCTAAAGTGATTTTATGAGAATCAATAACCGTTATATATTTTATCATTTATTTTCCTTTTTTTTGGTCTTTTTATTATTTATAAATAACATTAGGCAAGGCGAAGTATATATAACTTGGTTAACCTCCCCTGAGGGTTGTGAGGATCTCCCAAGCGAACTTTTGATTATTATGTTCTTAAAAATATATACTCTTGTACTTTTTAAATAATCAAGTCTAATATATATAAAAATAGACAAGGAGAAATACAAATGGCACAAATGAGTCCAGGTGTTCAAGTAAACGAGATTGATTTATCAATTGTCGTTCCAGTTTTAGGAAATGCTACTGCAGCATTTGCAGGTGTTTTTACAAAAGGTCCAAGTGATAAGTATCTATTAATTACTAATGGTGAAGAGTTAATTCAGTATTACGGTATGCCAACTAATAGCAACTATAATGATTGGTTTCAATGTTATAACTTTTTACAATATGCTAATAAACTTTTAGTTTCAAGAGCAGTCGACGCAGATGGTACATTTGCTGAAATCGCTAATACTGTTAAAGTTGTTAACGAAATTGGTAAAGTTGAAATCAATAATGTTCCTACATTATTAAAAGCAGGATCTGTTGTTAAATTTGATGCTAATGCAGATGTTACAGGTGAGTATAAAATCAAGGAAATCGAAGCTCCAGTTGAAGCTGTTGCACAAGTTTCAAAATTGTCAGTTACTTCTGATTTAGCTGATGGTGAATCTATTACATTTAATGTTAATGGCGTTGGTGTTTCATACACTGCTTCAGGAGATCAAACAAAAGAAGATGTTGCTTTAGCTTTGGCTAATGAAATCACATCTGATGCTAATGATACTACTGCTACTGCTTCTGGTGCAGAGATTACAGTTACTGCAAGTACTGCTGGTGTTGAAACAGTTATTGATTCATTAACAGGTAATATTTCGGCTGTTACTATTGTAACTGAAAATGTTCCAGGTGAGTCTTATGAGTTAGTTTTCGATGATAGTACAGATTTTTCTGCTATAACAGCGGCAAATGGTCCTATATACCTTAAAGATAGTGCTATGAATGCTTTAGTTAATGCACCAGTTGATGCTACTTATGATGCTAACGGTGTTGAGGTTACTCCAGCAGGAACTTTAAAATCAGGTGACGAACTTAAAGCAGAAGCTTTATTCATTCCTAATGAAGAAACTTATGAAGTAACAGAAATGAGTATTCCTGTTTATGAAGGAACAAAACTTAAATTCTTTGCTAAATCTTCAGGTTCATTGATGAACAAAATAGAAATTGCTATTGCAAGAGAAAAAGATTTTGCTTCAGGAAAATCTCAAGCTTTTGAAGGTCTTTACCTTAATGATTTCTTTGAAACTAAACCATTAGATTCAAAATCTGAAATTGCTATCATAGTAAGAAAAGATGGTAAAATAACTGGTTCATATATTGTTTCTACAATTCCAGGTTCAAAAGATTATAGAAATAAATCTAATTATGTTGAAGACATTATCAATAAATATGACGAACTTCTTTATGTTAAAGATAATACAGCTACAACAGTATTACCACAATCAAGAATTTTCCTAAGTGTAGGTGTTGATAATACTTTAGTAGATAACCAATTGCCACTTAAAACATCTAACGGATCTGATGGTCAAGTTAGTGCTGGTGACATTAAAATAGCTTATGGTTCAGTTTCTGATAATACTATTTTTGGTAACAAAGAAGAAGTTGATATTGATATTATCATTGCTAATGAACAAGCAAGGGTTGCTGCGGGTGCACTTGCATCAGAAAGAGCAGATTGTATAGCATTTATTGGTGCTAAATTTGAAGATGTTGTTGGTCTTCCTTCAGCTAAAATTGTTGAAAATCTTATTGCTGATGTTCTAAATGGTGAATTAAATAATGCTTCAACTGCTAATAGTTATTGTGCTACTTTTGGTAACTACAAATACCAATACGACAAATATAATGACAAATTTAGATGGGTATCTATCGCTGGTGATGTTGCTGGTCTTAGAGCTGATACAAATACAAGTCTTAATACTTGGTGGGCTTCAGCTGGTCTTGATAGAGGTCAAATAAAAAATGCACAAAAAATTGCTTTTAATCCTAACTTAGGTCAAAGAGATTTTCTTTATAAAAACAAAATTAACCCAATCGTTAGTTTTCCAGGTCAAGGTAATGCAATCGTATGGGGTCAAAAAACACTTCAGTCTAAACCAAGTGCGTTTGACAGAATTAATGTTAGAGGACTTTTCAATACGCTTGAAAGAGCTATCTCAAGAATGGCAAAAAGCTACCTATTTGAATTCAATGATGGTTTCACAAGAAATAGATTCGTTGGGACAATTAAACCTTTCTTAGAAGGAGTTAAAGCTGGTAGAGGAGTTTATGACTTCTATGTTAGATGTGATGAAACTAATAACACACCTGCTGTTATTGATGCTAATCAATTCGTTTGTGATATTGCAATTAAGCCAACGAGAGTAGCTGAGTTTATTACTCTAAATTTTGTAGCCGTAGGCACT
>Ga0256837_1002054_pt1 | contig 12977 bp, 18 predicted proteins | sample 4562384metaG_FD_185976 | JGI IMG/M metagenome (GOLD analysis project Ga0256837, IMG submission 185976) | Hydrothermal vent microbial communities from Guaymas Basin, Mexico - 4561-384 | ecosystem: Environmental > Aquatic > Marine > Hydrothermal vents | place: Mexico: Guaymas Basin | collected... | reverse complement strand
GCCAATGCACAAGCTTCGTAGCTAATTCCCTCTTCCAAGTCACCGTCTCCACAAAGACAATATACTTTATGGTCTATCAGTTTGCAGTTTGGGCTGTTTACTCTGTTTGCTGTAAACTCTTTTGCCATTGCAAACCCTACTGCATTTGCAACACCTTGTCCAAGGGGTCCTGTTGTAATTTCAACTCCTGGAGTATGGTTATACTCAGGGTGTCCAGGGGTTTTTGAATCAAGTTGCCTAAACTCTTTGAGATCCTCTAGTGATATATCATATCCCCAAAGATACAGAAGTGAATATATAAGTCCTGTCGCATGACCTCCGGAAAATACCAATCTGTCTCTGTTTAACCATTTTGGATTTTTTGGATTGTGTCTTAAGTGTTCACTCAATACTACTGCAATATCAGCTAGTCCCATAGGAGCTCCGGGGTGTCCTGATTTTGCTTTTTGTATCATATCTGCAGCCAAAAACCTAATAGTATCAGCCATCTTTTTTCTCATCTCATTTGCCATATATATCCTTTCTTATGGTTACTTAATTATTTATTGTTTGTGTCTGTTTAGATATTTATCCATTAGTGGTTTGAGTGCATTTTGAATATTTGGTTCAAACTCACCAAACTGTTTTTGTATTTCAATTGCCAAATTATCGGCATACTCTATAGCCTCTTTTGTACCAAGAAGTGTAACAAAACTGTTTTTGTTACTGTCATTGTTGGTTGGTTTACCAGCTTGGGTATCTGTTTGAACAGCATCTAATATATCATCTTGTACCTGGAAGAGTATTCCAAGTTTTATACCAAAATCATACAATTTCTCTTCTGTAATACTCTTTGCATCTGCAATAACAGCTCCCATCTGCAAAGATGCAGCTATCAGTTTTGCAGTTTTATTTGTATGCAACTCTATAATCTCTTGTAGTGACAATGGTTTGTTTTCAAAGTACAAATCTATTGCCTGTCCAAGCACCATACCACCGCTTCCTCCATTTCTTGAGAGTATCAAAGTAAGCTTTGTTTTGACATCATCTCTTAGTGGAGCAGAAGCTATGAGTTCAAAAGCATGGGTATTTAGTCCATCTCCTATTAAAATTGCCAATGCTTCATCATATGTAGTATGCAAAGTTGGATGACCTCTGCGAAAAGAGGCATTATCCATAGCCGGTAAATCATCATGAATTAGTGAATATGTATGAAACAGTTCAAGTGCCAATGCTGGATACATCGCTGATTTAACCAAAAGAGGCTCATAGGCTTTTACTATTGATAAGAGCAGTTTTGGTCTAAATCTCTTTCCCCCTGCTGTTAGCATCTCATGCAATGCCTTTTGATAGGTTGGGTGAAATGTGTCAATTTTTGGTAAATTATTTATAAGAAAATCTTCAAACTCTTGCATAAATCCGCTTTCTGTGATATTGGCGAATTATATCTAATTTCGATAAAATACCGCATGGAAAATCAAAAAAAAGATACTAAGTTAATAATTCTAAAGTGGTTGAAGAGGCTCTTTGCACTCTTTACAATAGTAGCATGGATTGTAATGCTTGTTTTAATTCTTGGCAGTGGTCTACCTTTTGCACAACAGGCTCCAAGGTGTATTATAGGTACGATGATTATATTTGGTATATTGACTATATCTTTCAAAGGTATAGAGTATTATGAGAAACAACTAAAAGATGAAAGTGAGAAGTAGATGAATATAGTTATAATATTTGGTGGCTCCAGTTTTGAGCATGAGATAAGTATTGTCAGTACAATTACGCTCAAAAAGGTTTTAAAGTCTCAAAATCTGGATTTTGTTTTTGTAGATGCAAATAGAGATATGTATCATATAGATGCAGACAATCTAAAATCATCATACTTTAGCAGTGGAGATTATAAAAAGAGTAAAAGAGTATATATTCAAAAGGGTGGCTTTTATACATTGGGTCTTATGGGTTCAAAAAAATCTCTTGATTGTGATGTGGTTTTGAATCTGATTCACGGTAGAGATGGAGAAGATGGCAAAATAGCTTCATTGATGGAGTTTTACTCAATCTCCTATATAGGACCAAGAGTTGAAGCTTCAGCAATCAGTTACAGTAAAATACTTACAAAGTTGTATGCAAAATCAGTTGGTATTGAAGTATTACCATATGAAGTTTTATATAAAAAAGGCACTAAAGAGATAAAAACAAAAAGACCATTTATCATAAAACCTGTGCATCTTGGCAGTTCAATAGGTGTATCTATTGTAAAAGATGGTGATGATTTAAATTATGCTCTTGATGTGGCATTTGAGTTTGACGATACAGTAATAATTGAACCTTTTATCGAGGGTATTAGTGAATATAATCTGGCTGGTTGTAAAAGTTCTGTTTGGGAGTTATCTATTGTTGAAGAGCCACACAAAGATGAATTTTTGGATTTTGATAAAAAATATATGGATTTTTCAAGAGATAATAGTATAAATGAAGCTTCTATTGATAATGTATTGAAAAATAGAATGATTGAAGCATTTGAAAAGATATACTCAGATATGTTTGAAGGCAGTATTATAAGGTGTGATTTCTTTGTAATAGATGATAAAATCTATCTGAATGAAATCAATCCGATTCCAGGTTCTATGGCAAATTATCTCTTTAAAGATTTTGAAAATATGATAGAGAGATTGGCAAAAGTGCTACCAAAAGAGAGAAATATAACTATAGATTATAAATATATACACTCTATACAAAGTGCCAAAGGTAAAGCATAAGTGCCATTTTATGGCATTTTGCCATTTTATATCTATTATAACTTTATCTTAACTACTAATCAAATATAACTTATTCTATATTTCATTTAAGTGTTTTTATAGTTTTGCTTTCATATAATTATGTGTTACTGTTACGCATTTAGTAACAAAATTTCTTTTAGGAGGCTTGTATGCAGTCTAACACAGCATTGGAATATGACTATTCCGTTGCAAAACTTTATATGTGGACTACAGTCATTTTTGGTATTGTAGGAATGACTATTGGTGTTCTTATTGCAGCTCAATTGGCTTTTCCGGAGCTGAACTACTTAATGGGTGAGTATGGTACATTCTCAAGACTTAGACCACTTCACACAAATGTGGTAATTTATGGATTTACACTTAGTGGTATTATGGCATCTTTTTACTACTCGGCTCCAAGAGTTTTGAAAGTATCTATGGGTGAGCTTCCACTTATAAATGCTTTGGCAAAATTTCAGTTTGTAGCATATCTTGTAGCAGCTACTGGAATGGTTATCTCTCTTGGAATGGGTATTACTGCAAACAAAGAGTATGCTCAGATGGAGTGGCCACTGGATGTATTAATAGTTGTATATTGGGTTATATGGGGTATTAATATGTTTGCATTAATTGGTGCAAGAAGAGAAAAAGCCCTGTATATCTCACTATGGTACTACATAGCCTGTTTCTTGGGTGTTGCAATGTTGTATCTATTTAACAATATGGAAGTTCCTACACTATTCTTCTCTGGTGGACTTGGTGCATGGTATCACTCTGTATCTATGTATGCAGGTACCAATGATGCTCTTGTACAGTGGTGGTGGGGACACAATGCAGTTGCATTTGTATTTACAGTTCCTATTATTGCACTAATTTACTACTTCTTGCCAAAAGAATCTGGACAGGCTGTATATTCATATAAACTCTCTCTTCTTTCATTCTGGGGATTGATGTTTGTATATCTGTGGGCAGGTGGACACCACTTGTTATGGTCAACAGTTCCAGATTGGATGCAGACAATGGGTTCAATATTCTCTGTTGTTCTTATTCTTCCATCTTGGGGTAGTGCAATTAACATGCTACTCACAATGAAGGGTGAGTGGAATCAGCTTACAGAAAATCCACTTATCAAGTTTATGGTTTTGGCTTCTACATTCTATATGCTTTCAACATTGGAAGGTCCTATTCAAGCAGTTAAGTCAGTAAATGCTATTGCACACTTTACAGATTGGATTCCAGGTCATGTTCATGATGGTGTTCTTGGTTGGGTTGCATTTATGATATTTGCAGCATTGATGCATATGTCAACAAGAGTCTTCAAAAGAGAGATCTACAGTAAATCACTTCTTGAAGCACAATTTTGGATTCAAACAACTGGTGTTGTACTCTACTTTACATCTATGTGGATTGCAGGTATTACTCAAGGTATGATGTGGAGAGCTGTTGATGAGTATGGTAACTTGATGTATAGCTTTATTGATACTGTTACAGTACTACATCCATACTATACAATCAGAGCAATTGGTGGATTGTTATTCTTAATAGGTGTATTTATGTTTGCATATAACTTGTACAAAACTGCAACAGCAGGTAGAAAGCTCGAAAATGAGCCTCAATTCAGATCGCCTATGGCATAAGGGAGGTAGATAATGTTTCATTGGTTGGAAAAAAATCCTTTTCTCTTCTCAGTAGGGGTATTTATAGTAATTGCGTTTGCAGGTCTTATAGAGATTTTGCCTAACTTTGCCGAGGCGGCTCGTCCTATCAAAGGATTAAAGCCATATACAGTACTTGAACTTGCCGGTAAAGAGGTTTACAAAAAAGATAACTGTATTGCTTGTCATTCACAGTTGATTCGTCCTTTTAAGGCTGAGACAGATAGATATGGTCAATATTCACTATCTGGTGAGTATGCATATGATAGACCATTCCTTTGGGGTTCAAAAAGAACAGGTCCTGATTTGCACCGTGTAGGTAATTATAGAACTTCAGACTGGCATGCAAACCATATGTGGGATCCAAAATCTGTTGTTCCTACATCTATAATGCCAGCTTATAAACATCAGTTTAAAAATATAGCTGATACTGAGACTGCATATGCAGAAGCTGTAACAGTAAAAAGAGTATTTAATACTCCATATGGACCAGAGATTGCACCTAGCAAAGAGGCTTATGAAAAGTACTATAAAGAGAAACTTTTACCAGAAGCTAAAAAGATAGCTAAAGAGATGAAAAATAAAGAGGTTGAAGCTATGGTAAATCAGGGTAAAGTACCTGAAATTGTAGCTTTAATTGCATACTTGAATCGTCTTAAATAAGAGGTGTTAGAGTGTCTTTAACTGAAATGCAAGGATATGCCTTCTTTTTCTTCACGATCTTTTTGGTCGTGATTCTTTATGGCTATATCCTGCATCTTTATAAGAGTGAAAAAGATGGTGTTAGGGATTATGAGAAGTATGGCAAGATGGCTCTTGATGATGAGCTAACTGATAAGCCTATAGAAGAGAACCCTAAAGAAACGAACGAAAAGAAGGAGAAGTAGATGAATTCATTCATTGTCAAGGGATTGGCACTTGCAGGTGTATTGATAGTAGCTACACTTGTTGTTGTCCAGCAGATGCATATTGATTTGACTGATCCTATCAATATGATTACATTCATAGGTGCTATTGCTATTGCTGTACTTACATTTGGTGTAGGTGCAAAGTATATGGCTCAGATGAAAACCGATACAGCAACAGGTGAACTTGCAGAAGAGAATTGGGATGGTATTGGTGAGTACAAAAATGAACTTCCACCAGGTTGGGCATGGTCATTTTTTGGTACTATGGTTTGGGCTGTATGGTACTTTTTGTGGGGTTATCCACTAAATGCATATAGTCAAATTGGTGAGTGGAACAAAGAGGTAAAAGAGTATAATGCCAAGTTTGAACAGGTTCACAAAAATGCTTCTCCTGAAGTATTAAAAGAGATGGGTGAATCTATATTCTTGGTTCAATGTGCTCCATGTCATGGTGAAACTGGTGACGGATTATCTGGCAAAGCACAGGATTTTACAAGTAGATTTACAAAAGAACAGGTTTTGGCAGTTATTAAAAATGGTCAAGATCAATTGAAATATCCAATGGGTGCAATGCCAGCAGGTATGGCTCAAGGTAAAGATGCAGAAGATATTGCCAAGTATGTAGCAGGTGGACTCAAAGGTACTGCACCAGCAGCTTGGGGTACATGTGCTGGTTGTCATGGTCAAGATGGCAAAGGAAATGGTGGCACAGCTCCTGATTTAGCTGGATATGATTTGACTTTGGTACAACATGTATTAAAGCATGGTAAAGAGGGTATTATAGGCAAAATGCCAGCATTCCCTGGTAGATTTACTCCTGTTCAGGAGAAAGCATTAGCAAGTTATCTTGCTACATTGAAGCAGTAAGGAGTCATAAATGGCAGCAACTGAAAATACAAATAGAAATGCTTGGGGAATTGATGGTGTAGTTGGTATGTTAATAGCTACAGCACTACTATTAGGTATTCTATTTTATCTGGTATCTAATGCTATTAGTATTCAAAAAGCTGAAGCTACTCACTATTATGATCCAGCTCCAATTGTTGGTAGTTTGGACAATGTAAAAATGATCAGTAAAGATAATGCAAAATTTGCATTTGTTGATGCAAAATAGGGGGCAGTAATGATTAAAATAATGGATAAAGTATTGGGCTTTTTTATGCTTGGTTTGGCAATTTTGACTCTTTGGTCAGTACTTACGCCTAATCATCTTTTTGTAGGTTAGATATATGAAGCATATAGCAAGGGTTACCTTGCTTATGCTCTTTTTTACTTTTACACTCTCTGCAAAATATTTAATCAATGATCATATAATATCTCCAAAAGCTTCACAAATTATAGAAAAGATTGGTGAAGAGTTATATCAAAAGACAGGTATTAATATATATGCAATTGCAACAAATGATGATCTTGGCAGAGAAAATCTATATAAATATATCTTAAAGTATGAAAAGAGTATAAGCAAACCATATGTGGCATTAATATTTGCCCCAAACAGTAAAAGAATAGGTTTAATTGCATCAGATGATACACTCAAGAGTTATTATGATCCTAACAGAGTAAAAAGTTATGCTATCAGAATAGTCAGTAGTGCAGATTCAAACAGTATGCAATCAAAGTATGATGTAGCAGTAGTTCAAGCATATTCCGAACTTGCTGATGAGATAGCATCAAAAAAGGGTATTAAATTGGCAAATACCATCAAAGATGAGGGTGGATGGTTTTTGACTTTGGTTACATGGTTGGTATATTTAGGTTCTATTGTGGTTTTTTGGGTATATTTTGGACGACCAATTTATATGAGGATACGCAATGGAAAATCAAAATGATGATAGAGGTAAATATTGGCCTTGGATGATACTTGGGTTTGTATTTATCGGTATTACTCTGGGGTTTTGGACGGTAAAATCTGCTATTAAGATGCCTGTATATGAATCTAATGAGTATATGATGAAGTATCAAACAGCAGACAAAGATGCCAATGATATAAAAGAGGCTCAAAAACTCTTTGATAGTAGATATAATATTGAGCTTGTAGATATGAATCTATCAGATTTTAAACCAAAGTTTCTAAAAAGAAAAATTGGTGATATTGTAGCTTTATCAAGTATAAACAGTATCAAGTATAAAATTACAGATAAAGATGGTAATATTGTAGAGGATATGAATGTAACTTTGCTTCTTACTAGACCTCATACTCAAACAGAAGATCAATTATTTGAGAATGTGAAATTAAATGGTAACTACTATCAGATAGATAATCTGGTACTAAAGAGTGAGGGTAGATATATTTTGAGGGTAAGAGCATCAAAAGATAAAGCAGTAGGTTTTAAAGATACTGAGGCATACTACAAAAAGTAATAAAGTAATATAGATGTAAAAAAAAGTTAACACTTTTTTGCTATGTGGCTACTTGCAACTATTGCACTACACCATGCAAAGTGCAGGTTATAGCCACCTCTTTTTCCTGTAATATCAACTATTTCACCACAAAAGTATAGATCTTTATCTATTTTAGACTCCATATTTTTTGGATCTATTTGATATGTTTTTATACCTCCAATTGCAACTTCTGCATATTTAAAACCTCTAGTATCTTCTATATCAATATCAAAATGTTTTATTTGATATACAATTCTATTTAGAAGTTTTCTATTTAGGTTAGATTCATTTAAGACCTCTTTTGAGACAAGGTGTGATATTACATTTGCCAACTTTGGATGTAGAACTCCTTTGAGCCATATATCTATAGTTAAGTTTCTGTTTTTGTCTATACGGTTTTGAAGTATATTAAATAGTTGTTTTTTTGAATAGTTTGGTAATAAGTCTATAGATAGCTTTATATAACTGTATTCTGATAGAGCTTTTGTTATATATAAGCTTATATCCAGTATTGCAAGTCCACTTACTCCATACTCTGTAAAGAGTAAATCACCCCTTATTGATATACTCTCAACTCCATCTATATATGCAGTAGATTTTGCATCTATCTTTAAACCAGCAAGACTCTTTAACCATTTGAAACTACTCTTAAGAGGTACAAGTGCAGGTAGTGGTGGAGTTATATCATATCCCATATCAAGTAGAATATTTAGCATATTGCTATTTCCACCAAGATTTGGTGAAGCTGGTGAACCTGTAGCAATAATTAGATGTTTTGATATATATTTTTTGGTATCAGTTATTACTTCATATCTTTGTTTGGATTTTTTAAAAGATATAATATTTTGTTCATATTCAATTGTTACATTATATCTTTTGAGTTCACACAGTAGTAATTCAACCACAACAGATGCACTTTTTGCCATTGGAAAAAGTCTATTGTCATTATCACCTTTTATAATCTCCAGACCTATTGAGTGAAAAAATTGATATATATTTTCAAGTTTTACATTTGTTAAGATAGTATCTATGAACTCTTTGTCATTACAAAAATAGTTATCTTTATCTACTTTGGCATTACCAATATTGCACTTCCCATTACCACTGGCATAAAGTTTCTTGGCTACTTTTTTACCCTTTTCTAATATAACTACAGATTTGCCACCTCTACTTGCAATAATCCCACTAACAAGTCCTGCTGCTCCACCACCAATTATGATTAAATCTCTTTTCACAAATATCCTTGAAACTGTTTTAAAACTCTATATAGTTTAACATAGATTTGATATAACTATATCTTGGGTATAATCATACAAAAAGGAGTTTTTATGTCTGTACTTGTAGAGTTTGCTATATTCCCTACAGATAAAACAGAATCCAAAAGCAAATATGTAGCCAAAGCTTTGGATATTATAGATAAAAGCGGTCTTGATTATCAACTTACACCGATGGGAACTATTATAGAGGCTAATACTTTGCAAGAGATATTTAAAGTTATTGATGATGCATATATGGTACTAAAGCAGGATTCAAGTAGAGTATATAGTGTAATAAAGATCGATTATAGAGATGGTGAACTTGGTAGATTACATAAAAAGAAGCATTCAGTAGAGCAGAAATTAGGCAGGAAGCTTAATGGGTAGCTTTGATATAATTATGCAACTTTTAATGAAGGACATATAGATGTGTGCTGAGAGAATGCAAAGAGTTGTAATAGCCATAATACTTGGTATGGTTATGGGGGTAGCAGCAACAGGTATTACTGAACCAGAGAGTGGAGGACTTCAGATAGCTTTTTTAGTACAACTTGTACTTATTATTATGTTATTAATTGGTGGTTTTACAAGATTCTGCCCATCACTTATGGTGCTTAGAGGATTTTTACCTCCATGTAAAGATGATTAGGAGAAATAATGGAAAAAGTCAGTTATAAAGATGCAGGTGTGGATATAGATGCAGGAAATGATTTTGTAGAGGCAATTAAAAGTGATATTAAATCTACATTTGATGATAATGTCATAGGTGGTATAGGTTCATTTGCAGGTGCTTATGCTCTGCCCAGTGGTTATAAAGAGCCTGTAATTCTCTCAGCCACAGATGGGGTAGGTACCAAGTTGAAGTTGGCTATTGAGAGTAAAAAGCTAGATACTGTTGGGATAGATTTGGTAGCAATGTGCGTAAATGATTTGATATGTAATTTTGGTACACCAATGTTTTTTTTGGATTATTATGCTACAGGTAAATTGGTTCCCTCAGAAGCTAAGAGTGTAGTATCTGGAATTGCCAAAGGATGCAAGAGAGCAGAGTGTGCATTGATTGGCGGAGAGACTGCCGAGATGCCTGGAATGTACAGTGAAAATGATTTTGATTTGGCAGGTTTTGCAGTAGGTATTGCAGAGAGATCTCAAATGGATAGAGTATCTTTGGTAAAGCCTGGTCAAATTTTGATAGCACTACCAAGTAGTGGTATTCATTCAAATGGTTATTCACTTGTTAGAAAACTCTTTTTTGAGAGATTAGAGATGAGTTTGGATGATGAGTTTGATGGAAAGAGATTGATTGATACGCTACTTGAGCCTACCCGCATATATGTTCCAGAATTTAAAAGATGCAAGGATAAAATTGTAGCACTAGCTCATATTACTGGTGGAGGTATAGTAGAGAATCTTCCAAGAGTGCTACCAGATGATACAAATGCAGTTGTATCAATTGAGAAGATTAAACAGTTACCTATATTTGAATTTATATCTCAATATGTGGAACAAGAAGAGATGTATAGAACATTTAATATGGGTGTAGGTATGGTATGGATAGTAGAATCTGAAAATGTAGATACAATTCTTGAAGTAACTGATGGTTATGTTATAGGTGAAGTTGTAGCAGGTGAGGGTAGTGTAACTTTAGTGTAGAGTTAGCAATCTTTGATACTCTTTATAGTAGTTCAGATTTGTAAAAGGTTCTTTGGTATCAAAGTATATCTCTTTGGTACTGCAAGAGTCTAAAAGGGTATTTAATTTGTGTATGTCACTCTTTAGGAGTTCTTTTATTTTGTGTAGTACATTTTTGTGATATACTCCACAAAGAGGCTCTTTACCAAATGAAGATGAGGCATACACTATCTCAAAGCTCCCATTCTCAAACTCATCTATAAGTGTGGTTACTATTTGGTTTGATACCAAAGGCATATCTACACCTATAACAAATATGTTACAATTTAACTCTTCAAAAATACTCTTTAGTGCCACCATTGGTGAACTTATATTACTCTTATCTATTATAAGAGGAAATTTGGAGCTAAACTTATCAGTTTTACTGCTTATATATACCTCTTTGAATATTTTTAATAATTTTTCGTATTGATATTGAGTCAATGAAGAGTACCCACCAAATGGCAAGAGAGCTTTATCCTGTCCCATTCTACTACTCTTGCCACCTGCTAAAACTACTGCTTTATCTACTCTCATAGCCCTCTCTCCTTTTTATATGTACCCTTATCATTATCCACGCTACAAAGGCGATAAATGCTTGAGACAAAAATAGTTTATCTGGTGCATATTCATAAATTTCACCTGCAATGATTGCTCCTATACTTCCTCCAAGTCCAAATGATATACCCAAAAAGAATTGTTGAGCCAGTTTTTTTTGGGTATATAGCTCATATACATAAGCAATACTTGCTATATAATAGAGTGCAAAATTTAGTGCATGTAAAGATTGTGCAACAAATGCCATTGTTAATGAGTCTGGATAGAGCCATAAAATAAGCCATCTTATAACTGCTGCAAATGTTGCTATTTCAATAAGCCTAAGTAGATTACCTTTAAGTAGAGGAGATTGAAAGTAGAGCATAGCTATCTCACACAAAACTCCAAAACTCCAAAGCCATGTTGTCATCTGTAGAGATATTCCATGTGCAGTCTCATATATTGTAAAGAAGTTGTAAAAACCTCCAAAGCTTACTTGCATCAATAGTGCAGAGAGCCAAAACGCCCAATATTTAGAAAGAGATAAACTCTTGTTATCTGTTGTGCTACTATCTATTATACTATTGTTGTCATACTCTCCTGCTATATACCCAAACACAGAAGTAAGAGTTGCTAGTATAAATATATAAAGGAGTGTTTGAGAAGATGATTGTATCATGCTCCCAAGCCATAGAGCTATACCCATAAAACCAATAGAACCCCAGAGTCTGACTTTTCCGTAATGCTCTTTTGTAATAACTTTTAGAGCAATAGTATCAATAAAAGGGAGTATGATTCCCATAGAAGCTCCATAAAGAAGATTTACCAAAAAAAACATATAAAAATTATCAACACTTATAAAAAACAGTAAAGTAGCAACTGTTGTAAGTAGCAGTGAGAGATGGTATGTCTTGTGATTTAATCCTCCATACCTTCTAAATATAAAAGGGAGTAAAAATCTCATAAGTGGTGCTGAAGCAAATATAATACCCACTTCAGTAGCACTATAACCGCTACTATAAAGAGATTTTGGTAAAAATATTATATAGACACCTACAAGTGCAAAATAGAATAGATAAAATGCACCAATAGCAAATGCCGCTTTGTAGTTCACCTACTCTTTCTCCTCTTTTACTATTAACATAGTACCAGATAGTAACTCATGAGGCATTTTGTGATCTTTTCTAAAAAACATCAAAATCCAACCAAACAGTATAAAGTCAAAAAATGTAAAAAATTCTCTAAATATTATCTGAATAAGTGAAGGCTTTTTATATGTTGTACTATCAACCAATACCAAGTTATAAGCTCTCATTCCAGGAGTCTGTGATGCTTTTGCCAAAAATATAATTACTATTATATAGTATGGTATCAATATAAGTATCCATCCTTCTAATTTGTGTTCTGCAAAACCTTCACGAGATCCCATTACAAGATAAAATACTATATACATAATTGGCATTAAAAGCATAAAAGTATCTGTTATAAATGCTTTGAAAAAATCTTTTTTTGTTGGTATTTTTATAGCATTATCAGAATTATCAGAAACTTTTACTTTTTGCTTATATGAAGTATCTACTTTGCCCTGTTTAACTTTGCGAAATCTAGGTTTTGACACAAAATATCCTTTTAAACTTTTGAGTAATCATATCAAAATAGACTAAATAACTGACTTTACTCTTGTAAATAATCAATTATATCTTATACATTAATGTAAGCCCAAATAGCCCAGATAGAGAAAAAAGTAACTTTTTTGGAAAAAGTGTAAAAAAAAAGTGGAAACAGCTTGACAATAGAGATAAATTTGTCTATAATACGCGTCCACAAACACAG
>Ga0256837_1002052_pt1 | contig 12977 bp, 12 predicted proteins | sample 4562384metaG_FD_185976 | JGI IMG/M metagenome (GOLD analysis project Ga0256837, IMG submission 185976) | Hydrothermal vent microbial communities from Guaymas Basin, Mexico - 4561-384 | ecosystem: Environmental > Aquatic > Marine > Hydrothermal vents | place: Mexico: Guaymas Basin | collected... | reverse complement strand
ACCGCTTAACTGTGAGTTGTAAATAACTCGTCAAACACAACCCGTTGTTTATCAAATTTTCAATCATTTTCCAAACTTTCTTACCCTTTTTGGTGTAAGGTGTTTGGGTAATTTATTATACAAGGAGAAAAAATGAAATTATTAAAAGGAATGCTAAGCATTGCGGTAGCTGTAAGCTTTAGTTTTGCCGCAGATTATGTAATTAAATTTTCACACGTTGTTTCACCGAATACGCCAAAAGGAAAAGCTGCTGATTATTTTGCAAAAAGAGTTAAAGAATTGAGTCATGGAAAAATCAAAGTCGAAGTTTACCCTAACTCTCAGCTTTGCGGAGATAAAGTTGTTCTTAGAAAAATGAAATTCAACGCCGTTCAAATGGCCGCGCCTAGTTTTTCAAAATTTACAGGACTGGTTCCTCAGCTTGCATTGTTTGACCTTCCGTTTTTATTTAACGATGCCGATCATCTTCATAAAGTGTTGGACGGCGAGGTAGGTCAGAAGCTCTTAAAAATGGTAGATAAAAAAGGTTATGTCGCGCTTGCTTACTGGGACAACGGATTCAAACAGATGAGCGATTCAAAAAGACCTTTAATCAGACCGGAAGATGCAAAAGGACTTAAATTCAGGGTAATGAGTTCAAAAGTTTTAGTCGAACAGTTCAAAGCGATTGATGCAATTCCTGTTGTTTTACCGTTCAGCGAAGTATATTCGGCACTTCAACAAGGAGTTGTAGACGGACAAGAAAACACCCTTTCAAATATATATACTAAAAAATTCTATGAAGTTCAAAAATACATGACAATATCTGATCACGGATATCTTGGATATATGGTTGTTGTGAGCAAAAAATTCTGGAACAAACTTCCTAATAATTTAAAAGCGGTTGTAAAAGAAGCTATGAAAGAAGCTACTGCAAAAGAAAGAATCTGGGCACAGCAGTTAAACGATTCTCAATTTGCGAAAATCAAAGCATACGCCGATAAAACAGGAAAACTTAAAATAATTACACTTACAAAAGAACAAAGACAAGTTTGGGCAAAAAAACTAAGAAGTATTTACCCTAAATTTTACGGAACAATAGAAAAAGATTTAATCGAAAAAACAATTAAAGCCGGTGAATGAAAGCACTTTCTTTTTTAGATAAATTTATTGCTCTGACAAATGAATTTATAGCCTCTTTCGGCATTGCCGCAGGAGTGCTTCTGGCTTTTGTAAACGTTATAGCCAGATTTGTATTTCATCAGGGAATAGACTGGGCGTTTGAACTTACAAATTATCTTTTTATATGGTCGGCGTTTTTCGGTGCAAGCTACTGTTTCAGAAAGGAATGTCACATAAGGGTAACCATTCTGCTTGATATACTGCCTGACAGACTGGCCAAATTCTCTTCTATTCTGGCTCATATAATTACCCTTGTTTATCTGGTAAGTGTGTCATATTTTGGGTATCTGTTTATATTTGATCCTGATTTCGGACTTAAAGCAAGCGGTGAAATAAGTATTGATCTGAATATCCCGATGTGGATACCTTATACAGTTTTACCAGTTGCGTTTTTAACAGCCGCATACAGAATTTTACAAAAAACGGTTGAACTGATAAAAACACCTGCCGATGAAGTGGTAACCAAAACAGAGCATGAAATGATTATAGAAGAAATGGAATTACAAATGAAGGAAATTAAGCAATGATATTAGGTGTTTTATTCGGAATATTTTTTTTGATGCTGTTTTTAAGCGTGCCTGTGAGCGTCGCACTTGGGGCTTCAACTTTCATAACTTCATATTTTTTTGAAGGCCCTGAAAGCCTTATCGATTTAGCAAGTGCCGTATTTTCAAAGCTTGACAAATATGCTCTTATGGCAATTCCAATGTTTATTCTTGCAGGAAATTTACTCAGCAAAGGAAGCAGTGCAAAAAGAATAGTCGAATTTGCAAAAACTTTTGTAGGTCATCTCCCGGGAGGTCTTCCCATAGCCGCAATTTTTGCAAGTATTATATTTGCTGCTGTTTCCGGAAGTTCTCCGGCAACGGTTGCCGCTATAGGCTCCATTATGTTCGGGGCAATTACTGCCGCAGGATATCCTAAAAGCTATGCTGTCGGAACAATTACTGCCTCCGGAAGTCTTGGTATTTTAATTCCTCCCAGTATAGTAATGATTATATACGGTGTAACGGCCGAAGTGAGTATCGGTAAACTTTTTATGGCCGGTATTGTTCCGGGGCTTCTTATCGGCTTTATGCTTATGACCGTTACATATATAGGAGCAAAAAGACTGGGATTTAAAAGAACAAAACCCGCCTCATGGAAAGAAAAATGGACTAAATTCAAAGAATCATTCTGGGCTTTAATGACAATAGTCATTATTATAGGAGGTATATACGGAGGTGTTTTCACACCGACGGAAGCCGCGGCTGTCAGTGCAATATGGGCTCTTTTTATTGCTATTTTCATTTATAAAGACATTAAACTCAGCGAAATTAACATTATCTTTCTTGAAAGCGCAAAAACAAGTGCCATGATAATGTTTATTATTGCCAATGCATCAATTTTTGCATATTTCCTTACACTTGAAAGTGTTCCTCAAATGCTTAGCGATTTTGTAGTTCAAATGCATCTTAACAAAATAATGTTTTTAGTGGCTGTTAATATATTACTGCTGATTGCCGGGAATTTTATGGAACCAAGTTCAATTATTATGATTATGGTTCCTTTGCTTTTACCGGTTGCTACAATGCTTGGAATTGACCCGATTCATTTCGGGGTAATTATTACAATAAATATGGAACTCGGCATGTTAACTCCTCCCGTGGGACTTAACCTTTTTGTTGCAAGCGGTATTACAGGCCTCTCCATCAAAGAAGTTGTTAAAGCCGTCCTGCCGTGGTTTTTTGTTATTTTCTTAGGGCTTATGATGATTACTTATATACCACAGATATCCCTGTGGCTTCCAAATATCATGATGGGTAAATAGTTTTTACCTTTTTCTTTTTTGTATAAAAGTTAATTGTAAAATAGAGTGTTACTGACCGTAAACGGTAATTACAATATTTCTATTTGAAGGATAATCCCTGTGCTCATTCAGGAATATTCCCTGCCATGTGCCTAAATTCAGTCTGCCGTTTGTTATAGGAATGTTTAAGCTAACCCCAAACATTGAAGATTTAAAGTGTGCGGGCATATCATCGGCACCTTCCAGAGAATGATGATATTGAGACCCATCAGGCACAAGGCGATTTGAAGTTTCTTCCATATCAATCCTGACATCGAGTGATACGTTTTCGTTTATCGTTAAAGATGCCGAAGTGTGTTTTAAAAAAAGATTCATCATACCTATCTTTATATCCGAAATATCGATTGAAGAAAGTATTTTATCGGTAATTACGAAAAAGCCCCTTTTAGGAGCTTTTATTGTAATTTCTTTTTGAAAGATTTTCATTTCTCCACCGTTTTTTAGAAGTCGTCGAGATTTAAACTTCCTTTGGAATAGTTTACCACATTTCCTTCGAAAAAGTTTGTTTTTTGTTCGTTAAATGAGCTGAAACTGTCAAACCAGCTTATAGGATTTTTAAGTCCTATTTCAGGGAAAAGAATATCGATTCCCATAGCCTGTGCTCTTTTGTTTGCGAGATATTGGGTAAATCTGTCTATAAGTTCTTTACTCATTCCCAGAATTTCCTCATTGGTAATATACCATCCCCAGTCTCTTTCAAGTTCATATGCCGCAAATATCATTTCTTTGATATTTTTTTCCACTTCCGGCGTAAACAGATGTGCAAACTCTTTTTTTATTTCTTTAAAGATATTCGCAAATAAAAGCGTATGTGTTACCTCATCCCTTTGAATAAAGCGTATCATCTGTGCACTTCCAAGCATCTTACCCGATCTGGCCAATACATAAAAAGCTGCAAACCCGTTATAAAAATACACACCTTCAAGACACTGGTTTGCCACAATCATATAAATTTTGGCTTCATCATCTCCGTCAAGCGCTTTACTTCCCCATTTTTCATACACATTTCCGATAAATTCATTTTTTTTACGAAGTTTTTCGTCCACTCTCCACATTTCATATATTTCATCAGTATTTAGCGAAATACTGTCAACCATTACTGCATAACTCTGCGAATGAAGTGCTTCTTCATAAGCCTGTCTTATTATACACATATTAACCTCAGGTGCCGTAATCCAAGGGTTTACATGGTCAGGAGTATTGTTTGTCTGGATAGAATCCATAAAAATAAGCTGTGCTAAGGCTTTGTCATACATTCTTTTTTCGGCCGGCAAAAGCTGTCTATATTGTCTGGCGTCTTCCGTTAAATCAACCTCTCTTGGAAACCATGTGTTTGCAAGCATCATCTCCCACAAATTGTAAGCCCAGGGGTAACTGAGTTTGTTTAAATTGATTATCCCTTCGGTACATCCGTTGATTATTGATGTGGTAGAGCCTTTATGCAAAGGACAATTATAGTTATAAAGTTTTTTTATCTGCATTTTGCCCCTTTATGTTTTTTATAATTATAGCTAAAATTACCGGGTTAGTTTTTAAGCCACTTGATCAAATCCTCTTCAAATCTTTTAACAGCCGTATTAAATGCCGCAACGGCGCTTTTTGCATCTTTTTTGCATAAAATTTTATAATTGAAATCTTTAGTCTTGCCGTTGGAGTATGCTTTTATATCAAGTAAAACGTATGAATTTTTTTCAGCAATAACATGTGTGGCGTCCGTTATAAAAAGTTTTAGATTAATGTCGCATTTATTATCAAAATAGACGGCTTTAAAGGAGTGAAAAAGCGCATTATAAACGCTTTTTTTAATTAAACTGTCAAAGTCGTCAATCCACTGCGAATAAAGATAAGGGTTTTTTTCATAGCCTTTTTGCCAGTATATTTTTCCGGTTTTAAAAATAGGCTCGGAATCTATATTAATACAAACAGACTTTTCGGATTTTTTTACTTTTACTGTTGCATCACTTAAAGTATAACTTCTGACAACCTGATTTTTGGTGCTGCATGAGAGAAAAAAAAGAGGGATTAATAAAAACAGTTTTTTCATTCTCCGGGTCCTTTCGGTGAAATGGATTTTTTAAATATAATGTCGCTTGGTGAATTTTGAAGCTGGTTTAGTAAAAGCTGCAGTTTTATAAGTGTTTTTTGCAGTTCTTTATTCGACTTGTTTAACGGTTTTAAATTTTCGTTAATCGTATCTTTAAAATCATACTGCCTGTCTTTTATTTTTTTATTTAAATTTTTTATTAATTCATTGGTGTTAACGGATACGGATTGAATACTTTGATTAATATCTCTTTCACTTTTTACGGTATGTTTTATCAATTTAGAAATTTCTTTTTTTACCTCCATAACAGTATTGTTTATATTACTTTGTAAATTATTGAAATTCTTAACGCTTTTTTCAAGTAAATATTTATTTTTATCCAGATATGCCGAAATTTTTTCAAAATGCAATAAAATCTTGTGAACATGGGAAATCTTTTCCGCACTCAAAGCATTGTTTAAATTATCCAGCAGTTTATTTAACTTATCCGTAGTCTTTGATACGGTCTCAAACAGTTTTGCATTAAACGAGGGAATTGTTTTTATTGTTGCAGGATTGGTTTTTGATGTTTTTAAAATTGGTGAATTTTTACTTCCCCCTTCAATTTCAATGTATTTAAGCCCTGTAATACCTTCAAGTTCGATAAAAGCGTAACAATCCGACCTTAAAGGAATCTTTTTATCAATGCTGAATGTCACAATTACGGAATCAGGTTCATCGGGATTAATTGTAATTTTTTTTACACTACCTATATTTAACCCCATATATTTTACGGGAGAAGCTATGTTTAATCCCGAAACTGACTCGTGAAAAACGGCTTTATAATAATTTTTAGGTTTTTTATTGATACTGAAATTCCCAAGCCAGTATATAAAATATACGGCCCCCGCGCTTAAAAGTATCGTAAAAATACTCAAAATCAAATAATTCACTCTTCTGTTCATTCTATCTCCATAAGTATAGGTTTTAAAAATTTCTGAACTTTTTTATCATCAGACTTAACCGCCTCTTCAAACGTCCCCTCAAAAACAACTTTTTTATCTATTAGTATACAAAATCTCTCCAATACATTTGCAATTGTCTGGGGGTCGTGCGTAACCATTACGACCGTCGGGTTGAAAAGCGAATGAATCTCTTTTATCAAAGAATCAAACGCCCTGGCACTCACCGGATCAAGCCCGCTTGTCGGCTCATCCAAAAACAGGAGTTTGGGATCAAGTGCCAGCGCCCTTGCAAGCGCCGCCCTTTTTACCATTCCGCCGCTGAGACTCTTTGGCATCTGATATGCCGCGTCTTCGCTTAATCCTGCCAGCTTTATTTTCGATATGGCGGTTTTTTCAATAAATTCTTCAGGCAAATCGGTATATTCTTCGAGCACAACGCTTATGTTTTCTAACACGCTCATTGAAGAAAAAAGCGCACCGAACTGAAACAAAACGCCCCAGTTTTTAACAAGTTCGATTTCATCTTTTAAACTAAGTTTATTTACGTTTTTCCCTATTACCTCAACGGTGCCTTTAAATCTGTCCTCAAGCAGTATCATCTCCCTCATGAGAGTGCTTTTCCCGCTGCCGCTTGCCCCTAAAATTCCGTAAATTTCACCTTCATATACCGTTATATCTATATTGTTGTGAATAATTTTTTTTCCGAATTTGGTTATCAGGTTTCTTACTTTTATTATTTCTTTCATATCCCGAACTTTGCAAAAATAATTGAAAAAATTGAATCAAGCGCTATTACCCAGAAAATTGCGTTTACAACGCTTTTTGTCGTATATTTACCTATATCCTGCGTCGAATTTCTGACCTGAAACCCCCTGTACGTTCCTATAAGGGCTATTACCAAACCGAAAAAAGGAGCTTTTCCAAGTCCTATAAAAACCTGTTTTAACTCCAATATGTCTTTTGTCCTTTCCAAAAACATATCAAATCCTATATTTAAATTAATTGAGGCAATAAGCATACCGCCAAACACTCCTATTATATCTGCAAAAAAAACTATCAAAGGCATGGCTATTACCATTGCGGCAACTCTTGGAATTATAAGAAACCAAAAAGGCTCAAACCCAAGCGTTTTCATAGCGTCAATCTCTTCTGTGAGTTTCATAACCCCGATTTCGGCGCTGAATGAAGAAGCGCTTCTTCCGGCTACCACAATCGCCGAAATTAGCGGTGCTATTTCTCTGAACATAGAAATATCGAGCATATCCACAATGAATATATTAGCCCCGAATTTACTTAGCTGCACAGCCCCCTGATAAGCCATAACCACTCCTACCAAAAACGAAGTCAGCCCCACAATAGGCAGCGCCCCGGCTCCTGCTTTTACCATAACCGCCGCCGTTTCTTTAAACCTGAATTTCCACGGATGTGTAATTAAAAAAATTAAAAAATAGATAAATTCCCCGAAAAAAAGCAAAAAATTTACCGTATTTTCTTTTATCGCATCCAAAATCCTGACCAAATACCCTTCTATTTGCACCAATGCACTCGGAGGGGAGGGAATATTTAAATCTTTAACCGTTAGATATACGAAATCATACATCTCTTTTAAATGCGCCGGAAGATTTACAAGAGTATTGTTTTTTGCAAGCTCGGTCAAAAACAAAGCCCCTTCGTAATCCAAACTCTCAAGAGCGCTTAAATCAATTTTCAAGTTTTTCTTTTTTTTCAAATAATATACATCCGGTAATGTCTCTTTATTTAAATGGCCTGTTAAACGTATTAAATCTTTATCCGATTTTATTTTTATCATTTTTTACTGACACCCGAAACATTCAACGCTTCTATCCATGACCTCTTCTTTAACTTCGGGAGACTGGCTTCTTAGATAATAAAAGCTTTTTAGTCCGAGTTTCCAACCGGTCATATAAATTTCATTTAAATATCTTCCGCTGGCTTTGTCTGTTGTAATGAAAATATTTAAACTCTGTCCTTGATCAACCCATTTTTGTCTGATTGCCGCGGCTTTAACCAACACAGTCTGATCAAGCTCGTATGCAGGTGTGTAAAACATATAGGTTTCGGCACTGAGATTCGGCACTACAACAGGAATAAGTCCGCTTAGGTTTTCTTCATACCATTTTCTTTTGTAAACAGGCTCGATAGTTTGGGTTGTTCCTGTAAGAATTGAAATCGAACTTGTAGGAGCTATCGCCATCAGATAGCCGTTTCTCATACCTTTTTTAACTTTTTCCCTTAAACCTTCCCAGTCATACTGCATTGCACTGAAAAGATCCCTGTCTGTCAATCTTTTAACCTCTTCGTTTATGCTGTCGGCCGGAAGTATCCCTTTTGACCATCTGCTTCCTTCAAATTCGGGATAAATACCTTTTTCTTTTGCAAGGGAGGCACTTGTTTCGATAGCCCAGTAACTTATGCCCTCAAACACCTCGTCAATAAGTTTTAAATGCTCGTCACTCCCCCAGAAAATCTGTCTTTCGGCAAGCATCTGCGCTTCACCCATGGCTCCAAGCCCTATTGCCCTGTTTTTAACATTTGTATCTTTTGTTTTTCTGACAGGATAATAATTCAAATCAATTACGTTATCAAGCATTCTTATGGCAATTGGAACCACCTCTTTTATTTTTTCAGGTGTATTTACTTTACTCAAATTTACGCTTGCAAGGTTACACACCGCCGTTTTACCGCTGACAGGCACTTTTTCGACTATATATACCTGTTTATTGTCTATTGCATCGATTGAAGTTACTTTTTTAGCTTTTTTTGTAACTTTTACATTACCTTGTTCTACCGTAACGTCCTCTTCTTCGTCATACATATCAAAGCTTCCATCTTCGTAAGTCACTTTTACTTTATAATGATTAGGCTCAGTATTTTGAAAAATTTCAGTGCAGAGATTTGAGCTTCTTATAATCCCCGCATGGTCGTTTTGGTTTCTTTTGTTGGCATTGTCTTTAAAGCAAAGAAACGGATTTCCGGTTTCATAATATTCAAGAAGTATTTTTTTCCAAAGTTCTTTTGCCTTAATTGTTTCTTTCGTAATATCCGGATCGTTTTCATATTCGATATATCTTTTTTCAAACTCTTCGCCGTAAAGGTCAGTCAAATCTTTTACCTCATACGGATCAAAAAGCGTCCAAAGAGCATCTTTTTCGACTCTTTTCATAAACAAATCGTTTATCCATAAAGCCGGAAACAGATCATGCGCTCTTCTTCTCTCTTCCCCAGAATTTTTCTTTAAATCCAGAAAATCTAAAATATCCATATGCCAAGGCTCAAGATATACCGCAATCGCACCTTTTCTTGTTCCCAGCTGATCTACCGCTATTGCAACATCGTTTGTAATTTTAAGCCAGGGAACAACACCCCCGGCTGCGTTTTTGTGGTTGTCTATAAAGCTTCCAAGCGCCCTTATTCTGCTTACGTCCCATCCTATACCGCCTCCGAATTTAGAAAGTAAAGCCATTTCTTTAAAATCGTCAAAAATCCCTTCGATATTATCGTTCATGCTTCCGACGTAACAGCTGCTGAGCTGATGGCGGGTAGTTCTGGCATTGCTAAGTGTCGGCGTTGCAACCATTACTTCAAACTTACTGATTACGTCATAAAATTTTTTAGCCCAGTATCCCCTGATTGCTTTATGCTCATTTGGAATATTTATTCTGTCTTCCTCAGGAATTGATTCGTAATTTGTCTCATTCTGTGCCAAAAACATAGCAACACCCATAAAAAGCTGCTGAGGCAGCTCTATCGGCTCACCGTTTCTGTTTTTAATAATGTATCTATCGTAAAGTGTTTTAATTCCGAGATACGTAAACTGCAAATCCCTTTCAGGCTTTAAGTAAGAATTTAAATCCTCTAAATCATATTTTTCTTTAAGCCCGGGCAGAATTCTTCCTTCTTTTTCTCCTTTTGTAAAATAATCTTTTAAATGATTATATCCGGTAAAACCGGTAACCTTATGATACAAATCATACAAAAACAGCCTTGCCGCCACATAATTCCAGTTCGGTCTGTCTATATCTATTTTATCAACCGCCGTTTTGATAAGCGTATCCTGAATTTCAGCCGTTGTTATTCCGTCACGAAACTGGAGTTTAGCGTCAAGTTCAAGTTCCGTATAATCCACCCCTTCTAAACCTTCACAGGCCGCTTTTGTATATTTTCTAATTTTAGAAATATCAAGCGGCTCTCTTCTTCCGTTTCTTTTAATAACAGTAATCCCCGGATACATTATTCTCCTTTACATAGCAAGGGGAAGAGAATGAAAATATAAGAAAGAGACGAAGAAAAAACGGAAAAATAAAGAGTTTGCCAATGTTTTTATACCCTTTATCTTCCTTGTCCCTTCCACCTCTCTTCCCTTTCTCTTCCTTGTCTTTTCCCTTTTTTGTCTGAAATAATAACACAATAAATTTAAAGTTTAATAAAAGATAATTAAAAATAAAAGAAGAAAATCAGGAGAAGGCTTTAATTAAGCTAACCCCGATAAGAGCGGCAACATATGCAAACACATTAGGATAAATAGTATAAAAAATCCTCCATTGCCACTGAGGAACCTCCGCCCAAAATGTCCCCATTGCCGCAAGACACGGAGAATAAAACATAATAATTAAAATAATCGCAACCGCCGTTGCGAATGAAATGTTTTTTCTGATCGTTTCAATTAACTCCTTACTTGTTTCATCGCTGTCAGGCGTATTGTATAAAACCGCCATGGTTGAAACCACAACCTCTTTTGCCGCAAGTCCGGATATTATCGAAACAGTCTCTTTCCATGTAAATCCCAGAGGCTCAAATACCGGATTTATCGCTTTTCCGATTTGAGCGAGATATGAATGCTCAAGCACATATGTCTGCTGCTGAGACTTGGAAATTTTATTAAGCTCTTTTTCATTAACGGGATATGAGCTTAAAAACCAGATTATCAAACTTGCCATTGCGATAAACGTTCCTGCTTTTTTAAGATACATTTTTGTTTTAAACCATAAATCAAAAAGAATCGCTTTAAGTTTAGGTAGCCTGTATTTCGGAAGCTCCATTACAAACGGTTCCGGCTCGCCCTTAAATAAAACAGCCCTCAAAATTTTAGCTACAATAAGTCCGGTTAACGCACCTCCTATATATATGGCAAACATTACATTTCCCTGAATTTCAGGGGCAAAAAACGCACTTACAAGCAACACGTAAATCGGAAGTCTGGCCCCGCAGCTCATAAATCCTATAACAAGCATGGTAATGAGCCTGTCTTTTGGGTTTTTAAGCGTTCTTGCCGCCATATATGCAGGCACGCTGCATCCAAACCCGCTTACAAGCGGAATAAAAGCCCTTCCCTGAAGTCCGAATCTTTTTAAAACCCCGTCCATCACATATGCGGCCCTTGCCATGTAACCGGTCTGCTCAAGCAGGTTAATCCCCAAATACAAAATCAAAATATTCGGTAAAAACATAACAACCGCACCTACAGCCGGAATTATTCCGTTAACAACCGCATCTTTTACGAACCCGTCAGGCAAAAGTCCGCCTAACCACTCTCCAAACGCACTAAAACTCGAATCTATATAATCCATCGGAATACTTCCGAGATTAAAAGTGGCCTGAAATATAGCCCACATAATAAATAAAAATATAGGAAGCCCCAAAACCGGATGAATCAGGATTTTATCGATTTTTTCCGTTACAGTCTCTTTTTTTGCCTTTTTGGCTATTTGTGTAACCACGCCTTTACTTAGGGCAAACCTCTCTTCAAACATAACCGTTTTCGTATCATCTTCATCATATTCAATTCTCAGTCTCTCTTTTGCGGCTTTTAAAATATCGAGTATTTCACTATACCATGGTTTTTCATGGACGATTTTATAAATATCCTCATCGTCTTCAAGCAGCCTTATTGCTGTAAATCTTTGCGTAAAGCCGCAGTCTTTGATTTTGTCTTTTAAATTTTCAATCTCTTCTTCTATTATTTCGGAATAATACACCCTTGGAATGTTTTTATTTTCATAAGTTTTGATAACTTTTTCAAATAATTCTTCAAGTCCGAATTTTTCTTTCGCCGAAACGTTCTCAGACATAACATTCGTAAGATTGAAAAATTTATCGATATCAATATTTCCGCCCTGTCTTGCATATTCGTCATACATATTAAATGCCACCGTCATAGGTCTTCCAAGGTCGGCTATCTGCCACGTAAAAGTCAGATTTTTTTCAAGCTGGTTCGAATCTATAACATTCAAAACGAGGTCATATTCCTCATTTAAGAGAAAATCTTTAGTAACCTGTTCTTCGGGAGTATACGGGTGAAACGAATATGTCCCTGGCAAATCGACAAGCTTTAGCCTGTATCCGTTTCTTTCAAAAATTATCTCCTTTTTTTCAACGGTCACCCCGCTAAAATTTCCGACATGTAAAGTGGCACCGGAAATTGAATTTATAAGATGTGTTTTCCCGACATTGGGTTGACCCACTAATGCTATTTTAATCTCTTTCACTCTCTCTCCTTATACTTTTTCCACTTCAATTTGCGCCGCCTCTTCTTCCCTTAAAGCAATGCTTGAATTACCGACTTCAATATCAAAAGTGTTTTTTGCCAGTGTGTGTTTTAAAACTTTTACTTTTTCTCCTCTGGTTATTCCCATTGAGAGAAGTTTTGATTTTAGAGGCTCTTTTGCAAGAATTTTTTTAATTACCCCGCTTTCAGAAATATTTAATTCACTTAGTCTCATCCCCTAATCCTTTATTCGTTTTCGTTATATTACCAATTATTCGAATTTAATTTCTTGATAAATATCAAAAATGTTATAATCTTTTTAAAAAAGGATGATTATGAGATTATCTACCCCCATTAAATCAAACTCAGTTAAAATAATGCTACTTGGAAGCGGGGAACTAGGCAAAGAAGTGGCAATTGAGGCAAACAGGTTAGGCTGCGAGGTAATAGCGGTTGACAGATATCCAAACGCCC
>Ga0256837_1002050_pt1 | contig 12988 bp, 13 predicted proteins | sample 4562384metaG_FD_185976 | JGI IMG/M metagenome (GOLD analysis project Ga0256837, IMG submission 185976) | Hydrothermal vent microbial communities from Guaymas Basin, Mexico - 4561-384 | ecosystem: Environmental > Aquatic > Marine > Hydrothermal vents | place: Mexico: Guaymas Basin | collected... | reverse complement strand
TTTCAGATGTTTTAATCCCCTTTAATCGGGTCGTGGCGTTTGTATAGCCTAAAACAAGTAGTATTTTACTCTAGCCTTTATTAAAGCAAGTTGTAAAACTCCCTTATTTTCTAACTTACATAAAAAAGTTCGCAAATGACAGTGAAATTTCAAAATGCAACTTGGCACTTTAGAAGTTTTTTTCTTCCAAAGTGGCTTTTTGTGGACTTTTTATTTTTAAAAAGTTCGCAAAGCTATTTGTGTTTTTTCTCAAAAGTGAGAATTTCTATATTTTAGTTTTTTGCAAGTTTTCAAAGTACCTATTTTAGGTAGTATGAAACTTTAGTAAAACTAAAAGTTCGCAAATCCTTGCATGACATGTTAGTAAAACCGAAATCTACTAACTTTTTTGAGACCACTTAAAGAGCAAAAGCCCTAAAATAGGCTCAAAAAAGTTCGCAATGCATTGGTTCAAATGGTTCTTCCCTCTCTCCTACATCAAAAGACTTGGGAATGCAGTTTTCACAAAGATGGTAAAAACGCAAACTATCATACTTTTTATGTATGAGTTTTTTAAGTTCTATCTCGTTAAGAAGAGTATCTCTTTTTGCCTCACTTAGTTCTATCTCAAAAACAGAGTAGTTTACTCGAACACCATAAGCTCCAAGTATATCTGAAAGTTTTGTTCTACGTTTATCGTTTGCTATATCATAAGTAACTATATACTTCATCAAAATTTTCCTATAAATGCTTTGTATTTTTTACTCTCACCCTTAACAACTTTGGCTAGATTAAATGCTTGTGTTTGTATGATATTGTCTATCTTTTTAGACTCTTTCTTCCACATGGTGTAAGAGCCTAGTTTCTCTTTAATGTTTTTTGCTATGAGTTGCCTACTTGATTTTGTAAGCAAACCATCTTTTCCAAGTTTTATGGGTTCCTCTTTGTTTAACATACTTATGATGGTTCTATCGACTATGAAAGTACGAAACTCCTCTATCATATCGTAAGTTAATGTTGGTTTTTTTTCATCGAGTGAGTGAAGAAACGATATGTTGAGATTGAGTCCTGCATGAACAAGTGAGTGTTGCACTTTTCCATAAAGAAAAGCATAAGCATAGTTGAGTGAAGAGTTTACTATGTCTTTGGCTCCATAGGTGATGCGTTTTGGAAAGGGAACTTCTAGTATAAGTTTGAGTGCATCCCAATAAGTAGCAGAGATGCTTCCCTCATATCCCATCAGTTCATTTACAGAACTTGCACTTTTCATCTTTGGTATGCTTGTTTCTATGCTCTTTATCTGCTTGTCTAAGAGTTTATGGTACTTGTTTAGGTACTTAATGTAATTGAGTTGGTTTTTAGCCTTTCCTCTTATGAAAGCCTTTGCCAGATCTAAGTGTAAAGGTGTGTTTAAGATTTTTGCCTGTTGGTTTACTATCTGGGTCATACTTGATTTGTATGTTATAAGTGAAGCATAAGAAGTGGCATCACGATTGATAAAATCTATGCTTATGGCATTGTCTGCACACTTTTTTATGACATTTGTAGAGAGAGAAAAGCCTTTTCCCTCAAAAACTATGCGTGTTATTTTATTTACAGGGTAAGTGTGCTGTACCTTACCATATTTTTTAATACTAAACTTGTTTTTAGCTATGCCAAGAGCAAGACCAGGAGTCGCTATGTGTAGCGTGGAATCGTTTGCAAACTTTTTGGCATATTTGTTTTTCTTTTTGGCTATTTTAGTACTTGTGTCTTTGTAGGATTTACTTGCTAAGTATTTTTCATAGCCCTTAGCTATAATAAGTTCTATAAGATTGTCTGTTTTTTCATTAAACAAAAAATGAAAATTGACCTGTTCTAAAAGATGTTTAAACTCTTTTTTTGTTGTAATATTTTTAGATGTTTTTGCATGGTATACTTTTTTAGCAAGTGTTTCTATAAGAGCTTCTTGAAGCATCTTATGCTGAGTGGAATTTTTATATATAATTTTTAAATAGTAATTTTTAAGAGCATAAAGATAACTATTTATATCTTCTACAGTTTTATAAAAGTATGATTTTGTTTTAGAAAACTGATGTAATTTAGAGATAGCTTTTTGAATTTTCTCATTTTCTACTTCACGATTCCTACCGTAAAACCTTACACCTAGAAATTCAAAACCATCACTTATATGTCTTGTATAAGTTTTTTCTTCTCCCAAAGAAAGATTGAGAGATTTAAGATATATTTGAAGACCTTGAAAGCATTTTTTTCCTTCCTCTTTTGTTTTAAAAAGCATTACAAAATCATCTGCATATCTAACAAAATGTACTTTATGCTTTTCTAAGTATTTATCCATGGCATCAAGATATATATTTGAAAGAAGAGGAGAAAGGATATCTCCTTGATGCACTCCAAATCCATGTTCTACAAACTCTAACTCTTTAAAGCTTCCCACTTGTAAAAATAGAGAGATAAGTCTGATGATTTTTTTGTCCGAAATTTGAAAATCCAACATTTCAAGTAAAATATCATGATCAATATTTTCAAAAAAATTATCTATATCTGTTTTTACAATATAGTTATATTTTTGATTTATAAATTCTGTCACCCTATTGATAGCTTTTAAAGTAGACTTAGTTGGTCTATATGCATACGATTTATCGGAGAACTGTTCATCAAAATACTTTACTAGTGCATTATAAAGTGCTCGTTGTACTATTTTATCTTTTATAGCACTTAAACCTATAGGTCTTTTTTCTATAGAATTTTGTTTAGCTATTTCTATCTTTTTAAGTGGTTCTGGAGAATACTTTCCTTTTAGTACATCCTCTTTTAAACGAAAGATATTTTCATCCAAATCTTTTTCAAACTCTATAAAACCTATGCCATCTAGTCCTTGTGATTTTTTACTGATTTGTTCATAGGCTACTTTAAAATTTTTACTTGTGATGATGTGAGAAAGTGTTTTTGTAAACATATTACTTAGCTTTTATCCATAGCCCTAAACTTGTTCATAATACCCTTTGCCTGAGCTTCTTTAACTATACTTGCTGCATTTAGATCTTTTTTTAGGGGTAAATTACTTTTTTGGATAAAACTCAAAAGAATTTCCACTTTAGTATTTAACTCTTTAGCTATATCACTCAATTTATACTCTTTTGGAGCATCTACTTGTACTTTTGGTTCTTTTTTAATCTTTTGCTTTTCTTGCGATTTTTTTGTATTGGAGATGCCTGAATGACAAACTAAATATTCCCTAGCTTTTTTAGCACCTGTGAAATCATTTTTTTCTCTACCATATTTTGATTTTGAATTTTCAAGTAATTGATATGATAGACTTTTGGCTTTTTTATTATTATGCATTGAGAAAAGTTCTTTTAGCTGAATGGACTCATTCCATTTTTCATAATCACTAGTATTCCAACTATCCATCAGTACTTCAAAACTATCGAGGTATTCTTGTAGAGAAAATTTTAAACTCTTTAAATCTGAGAGTTGCATCTTTACTTTTCCATACCCTAAAGCCTTTGCCATACCAAGGTTATGCATATATTGTTCCCCTTGATTATGAAATGTTAAAGCACTCAGTATTGCTCCAATCTCTGCTTTTTTAAGATTATAGAAACGAAGAGTTCCCTCAAATGTTGTACCCACATCAAGTGGTTTAAAATGAGTTTTTACTTTTTCTTTGTCACTTGATTGTGTGCGAACTATATGAGGTTGTAGAGGGTAGTGCTTATAACCAGCAATTTGAGCTGTCTTATCCATAAGAGTTGTATAAGAAAAAACTTTTTCACCTTTTACATTTGTTTGTCGAATATAATTTGGATAATAACTTGGATTTGGAGAGCCCAATATTTCACTTTTTTTATCTAGCTGGTATGAGACAGTATTTGATTTAAAGTGAGAGAATATCACTCTACCCTTAAGAGCCTTAGCCCCATCAACATAACCAAAAAGTGTCTCTGCTAAATCATATCTATCTTCTTGTATTTTTTGTTCTGCTGCTTCTAAAAGAGTTTTGTTATAACTTAATTTAAATAATTGAGTTAAACCTATATCTTCTATCTTGTCACCCTTTTGTGTAAAAAATACAGGTATACCATCTGTTTTTGCATATTTTTTCCAAAATGCTCCTATCTTATGTGTAAGTGAATCCCCTTTTGTAAAGTAAACATTCTTAAACTTTTGTAAAACTTCTTTCGAAACAGGATGATTTTTATTTTCTCTATCACTCGGAAGTAAAACAAATTCATGATGCTTTCTTCCTATATAATTATTTACAAAAAGTATAGCCTTTTCTCCATGCATATCACTTTTAGCATCTCTCTTATTGCCTATGATTTTCTCATATTTCTTAAGATTTTTCTTGTAACCTTGAACATTGATAGTTGAATGAGGACTTATTTTTTTATATTTTTCAAATATATCTTTTTCATAAACCTTAAAGTTTTTATACTGTTTTTGAATCTCTTTCTCTTCTATAGTTCTTGGTTTACCATAATTAACTATATAAGCATCTCCATCATCTTTTATAAATAGTAATCCTACTTTTTCAGCAGTTCCTACAAGATGTTTTCTATCTGTCATATCTCTTACACTCAAAGGCTCTTTGAGTCTCTCTTCATCAAGTTTTATCTTTGCAAAACTTATAATCTCAACTATATTTCGTACCATCCCTTTCATACTTGAACCGGGAATATAGTACTCTTTAGCTCCATTACTGTTTACAAAATGGCAAAATTCACTTGATTGTTTTTTCTTATCCTTTGAGTGATTTCGTATAAATATAGGAGACTCTGCCTTCAATATTATCTTTATCTCTCCACTCTCACCGTCACTAAATGGGATATCATGGCTTACTTGCTTGTCCCAGTCTGGGTAAAAAACTTCACTGTTTAAGGGTACAAAATTGTATGGTGCTTCTATGCTCATAGTTACTGCTCCTCTTGTAGTTGTGCTTTAGAGTTACTCTCAAATCCTACAAAAGTTACTTTTTGCAGTTTTTTCACTTTCATACCTTCACAAAACTCATCATCTTTCTCTTCCCAAATCTGAGCTATCTTTATGTTTTGAGTTAGGGCATGAACCACATCTAGCTCTTCCTTGTTTATATTTGATATATCTGTTTGTGAAACAAACCAAGTATCGTTTACTTGTTTGATGCTTATAGACTCTACTCCATTACTAAAGTGAGCTTCATAAACAAATCCACCTTTAGCATCTACACTTATATCACTCTTTTGAGTCCATATATCTTCTATGGGTCTATTGCTAAACTGCACATACCCCTCATAGCCTTTAAGAGAGTTTATATACTCTAGTATTTCTGTTTTATTTTTCTTCATCTCTAAACTCCAATCTATTTTTAGCATTTTGTATAGCAAGTTGTAGTTTTTCTTGCAGTAACTCTTTTTTAGGAAGTACTGTGAGGTACTGTGCTACATGTATGTTTGACCTATCAAGCTCTAGTAGCTCTATCTGTTCACTTTGCTTATCAGCACAGAGTATAATCCCTATAGGACTCTTTTCATCTTCATCATCAATCTGTATGATTTTTTGTCGTGCTATAAAACTAAAGCCACTTCCAAGTTCTAGTATAAACTGCTCTAGTTCAGAGAGTATGGCATCTTCTAAATCTTTTTCAAGGTATCTATCGTTGAGTTCTAAGAAGCTTAAAACATAGGGGTCTTTGAGGAGTATATCAGGAGTGACTTCTCCTTTATTTAACTGTTCTAGTTCATAGTTTATGAGTTCATCTGGTTTTTTAGAGAGTGCTATTCGTTCATAGAGTTGTGAGTCTATTCGCTCTTTGAGTGTTCGAGTACTCCATCTATCAAGCTTTATCATACCTATATAAAACTCTCTTTTTAAGTCATTTTCTATGTAAATGAGCTGTTTGAAATGCGTCCATGTCAATTTTGCACTCAGTGAATGCACAATCTTAATATCTTCAAAAACTTGTGCAAATCTAATCATATTTTCAAGGTTTCTCTTAGTATAACCTTTCCCATACTCTTTTGTTAGTTGAGTAGAAAGTGTAGAAATAACCTCTTTCCCATAGTCAGCTCGTTTATTCTTTAGTATAGCATCCTTTATGTACTTTCCTATATGCCAGTACATAAGAGTCAAGGTACTGTTTACTTGCAGGGCTACAGTTTTTTTACTCTCCTCTATGAGAGTTTTTATATCTGTGAAGATAGTATCTATTTTTGTAAGGCTCATAACTTTTTACCATCTTTAAAAACTTCCCCCACAAATACACCATGCCCTTTAGTAGTCATACCACCAAGAGGAAGCATACCTGTTGTTATATCTGTGAGGGTTTTTTCAAAAGCTTTAAGTTCATTACCATCCACACTCTTTTCTAAAAGTATGTCTACTTCCCATAAATCTTTTTGAGCTACTGTTTTCTCTTGAAAGAGTGCTCCATCTATGGCTCCACCTGTAAAACGATCGATACTTACATGGTCAAAGGTTTTCGTCTCTTGTCTATCACCTTTGAAACAGTCACTGAGTATAAGTTTCCCTTTTGAACCCTGTTTTGTTTTATCTTTAGAGTCTTTGGCACTTCCAAATATCGCTTCAAGTGAACTCACTCCATTTTTCTCTTCAATACTGTTGCCTACTAAAGCGTTGTAATGAAAAGTCGTTCTATGTGCAAGAGCACCTTTTATGCTACTTGCCGGAATGAGTATCTGTTTTTTACCCAATGCTCCTTGAGCATAATCTATAACATACTCATATACTGGTGTAGCATCTGCATCCTCATCGCCAAACCCACTACCAAAGATAAAGAAATCTTCAGGAGTGATTTTAAGAGTGTATCTTGTATGAGTTTGTGAATCTCTCTCTTGTATAGTGTGGGAATTTTTAAGTGCGTAGTTTAAACTACTTGAGTAGTTTTCATAACTCTCTAGTTCAAAACTCTCTTTTTTTATCTCTATGATTTTAAGTTTCCCAAATCCCTTAGTACTCCCACCACCTAAACGAAATGATGAACTACAAAGGAGTGCCAAAATCTCTTCAAAACTTTTCTCATCTTCTAAAACTTCTATACTAAACTTAAAACGAGTACCCTTGTAGAGTACCTCTTCATCAAATTTCGCATGCTCTTTAGCTACACCCTTATCTGTAATTGCCGTATGTTCACGGATAGGAAGAGTATCGAAGAGTTTTAAAAATGTTGTTTTATCAGCGAGTAGCTCCTCGCATACCTCATTGTTATTATTGATACAAAGTAAGGCATTTGAGAAGATGACTTTTGAACCTTGAGCCTCTTTTTTCTTTGTAAATTCATCCCCGAAAACATCTGCTACTTTTATTTTGTCAAAATCTTTTCTCAAAACGCCAGCTATTGAAGTTGCCAGTATCATCGGTAAGCCGTTAAAGTCTCTTTGAATTGGGCTGTCTTGTAAAAAATCACTTGTATTGCTTCCAACTTTAAGAGGAGTGTCAGCTTCTACTACGATATGAGCTATATGTCTAGTTTTCATCTTTTTTCCCCTCATCTTTTATTTTTACCTTTGGCATTTGCATAGAGAGAAGTTTGGTAAATTCTAGTGGATTTTGACTAAACTTAATGGCATTTAATAGCATCTCTTCTTTCTTACCTGACCACTTCTCTTTTGCCACTCCATGATCAATATACTCTTTAACATCTGTATAAATATCTTGGGTATTTGCACAAAGACTTCGTAGTGTTCCCCATTGAGAGTTCATTTTTTCTGAGTAGATTGATTTGTTCTCTTGAATAAACTTATCCACTTCATTTGCTAAGTCTAATTTAGCTTTTTTACTCTCATCTCTCTTTTGTAAAAAAAGTGCTGTTTGAGATTTCAGTGTTACTTCATCTCTCTCTTTCTCTTCTTTTATCTCTTGAAGTTTAAATGATGCATCTATTAAAAAAGATGGATTTATAAGTAGTTCCCCAAAGCCCTCACTTAAGTAAGCACCTACTCCACTTTTTATGGTATTTAGCTGCTCTTGTGTAATATTTTTTAGAACTATTACACTCCCTTTGTTTATAACAATTCGTTCATAATCTTTTGTCGCTCTTACTCCATTGTAAGGGGTAAATGTAGAGGTTCTAAGTTGAGTTTTTTCATAGTTGATGTTATCTTCACTCAGTCCATCACATAGGTTTATAAGATTATAAGTCGGATTTCCTTCGCTGTCTATCAGGGCTAAACGACTTTTAGCATAAAGAATGACTTCCTCTTGAAGTGTTAGGTTTTCTAACTCTTCACTCTCTCCTTGCAGAGAGATTTTTACCTCTCCATACTGTGCAGATTTTGATTTCCCTAATCTTTTTGTACCTATGAGATTTGTTTTTACTCTCTCTAAATCAGCATCACTTATATCATCAAAACTTAAAGCAAACTGCCAAATTGTTCCACTTTTTATAGCATTGTAACCAAACATAGAGCTATCTTTACTTCTTCTCTTCTCTTTATCATAAGCACTCTTTTGTGAGTAGTTGTACTTTACAAAAGTTAGCTTTTTATCTTTTGTAATGTAACCATTTTTCACTTGCTTTGCTTGTTTGAGGCTGCTTAGTGGCGTTTGAAGTTGGTTTATTATCTTGCTTTCGTCTGTTTTTTCTTTAAAAACAGAGAGTGGCATCTTGTAAGTCTCTTTTCCCTCACACAGAAGTGTTGCATCGCCAAAACGAACCTTGCCACTATGAAAAACATCAAAACTATTTTCATAACTCTCATACTCTGCTGCTGCCATCCCTAAGAAATTACTCCCTGGGATGAAGTCAAGTTGGCTTATGTTTCCCTCTGTATTTGAAGTTGCAGGAAGCACGATGTCACTTATAAACTCCACTCTAAAAACTAACTTTTTCATTTTGACTCCTCGTACACACGAAACTCGCATCTTCCTAAACCACGGTTACGGTTTAAGCCCATTCTCTTTATAAGTTTGAGAGATTTTTTTAGAGTCTCTTCAAAACCATCGGGTATATCTCTTATCTCACCATAAAGAGTAAGGGGAATAACAACCTCTATCTCACGTAGAGAATTATCAACGGCTAAACCATCCTCCCCTATCTTTGTAGAGGCTATAACATCATAAAGATGATCTTGTAAATTATTTGAAACTATCTCATCTCTTAGGCTTTTTTCTAAAATGGCATTTGAGAAATATGCTTTATGCATAGCACTTACATCTCCAAACTCTTCTGCCATCTCTCTAAGTAAACCTTTTATAGTTTTTCCTGAAGCATAAGGAAGATTATTATCATCTTTTACTACTGTACTATCTAGTTTTGCTCCAGCACTAAGTCCTGAGCTTAAGTGCCAATAATCGAAAAATTTAAGGGTATATTTGAGTGTCATTATCTTGCCTCCGTTACTGAGAGTACTTGAAGTATGTCATAGATTGGGGTTTTTGTATAGCCATCTTTTTCAACAAGTAGTTTTTTAGATGAAAGTTGCGATTCAAAGTTTTTGAGATTTTTATCCATAATACAACTTTTCCATTCATCACTCTGTTCCACCATATCGTTGATTCTTTCTAGTAAGTTGTTCGCAGATATGGTACTTTTATAGAGTTCACTTAGCCAACTTCTTAAACGGCTAATGGGGCTACCATTACATCTGTATGCTTCTACTGCGACATATAAAGCATCGATAGAAGGCTGAGATTTCTCATTTAGATAGTAAGCTCCAAAATCGAGTCTTATTGGTTTTTTATTATCAGGCAGAGGAATACTAAGCTCATCCCTAACAAACTTCTCCCAACTTTGAAAGTTTGAACTCTGAATATTATGAAACATAAGACTCGATGGTGCTAAAGTCGCATTTATCTCTTTGGCTTGTTTTTTGGTTTGAGAGCATAACTCTTCCGCAAGTGAGACAGCATAATGAAAAGGATATTTTTCATTTGTATAAGCTATACCAGCACAGGCTGTAAGTTTACTCCCTATACATTTTTGAGTCTGAACTTCAAAATTTTCTAAAAACTCTTTTGTAAAATAGAGGGCATCATTCGCATTACATATCACAGTGACATCATCTCCACCAAGTATGATCTCTCTTAGTTTTTTATCCTCTTTTGCGATGTTAAAAGCCTCATTTGTAGCTTTATCTAGGTTTTTTGAGAACTGACTCAATGGTGTTTGAAGATTTCGTATGACTTCCCCTAATCCATTTCCATCTATATGGATAACAGCTAGTTTGTTTTTAGAATTTGAGATATTTTTTAGTTCTTTAAACATCTCATCTTTCTCTATCTTTTCATAAGCACTGAGTTTCTGTTGTATTGCTTTGTCTGAGTCTTTATTTATAAGAGGTTTTGCAGTTGATGGATTAAGTTTTGAGATATTGAAGCTTATATCTAAAGGTATGGAGACTCTGTTTCTTTGAATTTTTAGTTTCTCTTCTAACTTTTCTATCTCTGATTGAGTATATTCACCTTCAAATGCAACTACTGCCTGAGAGATACTAATGCCATAAGCTTTTTGCTGAATCTTTTTTGAAAATTCTAAAACTACTTTCTCACACTCCTCTTTGGAGTTAAAAACAGCCTTTATATTTCCTGCTGCATTCACTAAAATATCGTCTGCTTGATAGTTGTCTTCAAACTCCTTTTCTATCTGTTTGACTAACTCACTCGCTCCAACTATCTCTTTGAGCTTATTTGTTGCAAATATAAACTCCTGAATTCCCTGAACACTTGCACCGTAAAGATACTTACTCATCCTAAATCCTCCACTTTGATTTTTCCCAGTCCAAAAACTGTACTTTTACCTACACCTATCACTTCACCAATTTTGAGAAGTTTATAGATCTCTTCATTTACATTATTGACAATTAATTCGCCCATGAGTCCCCCTAAATGCATCTTTGTATTTTGTTTATTGCTTCTTCGTGTTAGCTCTTGATATCTTAAATTCTTAGAGATTATCTTATAGTTTGTATTAAGCTTGACTCTTTCATACGGAAGTTTTTGTAAGTCTAGGTAGCGTTTATGTATAGAGAGGAGTATGTCTAAGAGCTCAATATCTTTCGTCGCAAATCTATTTTGTTTTTTTATACGAAGGGGAGTGAGAAACGCTATCTTTATGATTTTACTTTTTTGTTTGATTTTAAGTTTTTTCTCTTTTTCTTTAAAATCAATATATGAATACTCTTTGAGAGAATCAAGCATAGCTTTATGTACAACTTCTTTATGTTTTTTTGCATCACCAAAAAGAAGTATGGAAAATTTATATTTGTCACTATGGAGTTTAAAATCCAATCTATACTCATGTGTAGTATTTTGCTCTTCGTAAAACTTATAAAAAAGGCACTCTTTTGCAGCAAAACAACCTTTACACTCAAAAGAGGGGTTAATGCAAACCTCCTCTTTAAGAGCATAACCAAATGCCCCACGAACTTTGGAACCTATAAAAAGGTATGGTTTTTTTGCTTTTATGTTATATGTTTGTTTTGTGCATGTCAAAGTAATTTCATCTTTTTTAAATTAAAGCCATCATGTTTATTATGTTTATCTATTACATAACCACCAATAAATTCTTCTGTAGATAATTTGATTATTAACTCATCCAATGTTTCATTTTTTATTTTATATACTGAATCTAAAAAAGATATATCAGACAATGATGAAATAGTATATCTTTGTGAAGGTTTATTTTGAAAGGCACTTAGAAGACCTTGTATTTCAGCCCGTGATATATCTTGCCTCATAATATCTAAATCAAGTAGATATTTATCAGTATCATTTACTAAGAATTTAATTGGGATTTTTTGCATTGCTTTTTTTCTATGTTGAGCATCTATAAAAAAATTTATACTTACTCCAATCATTGTAACAGCAGAAATAACAATGGTTATCCAATCAAGCCATTGGATTCCAGTTTTAGCTATTTCTATTATTTGTGTAATGTTATTGTCCATACTCTCTAAACCTTCTAAATTCAAATGTAGATTTTTTTATGGTTTTACCATCTTGTTTAAACTCTTGTACTTCTCTTTTTGTAGTGGCATAGAGTGGTTTTATGTGTAACTCTTTTACAAAGTTTACCATGATGTAAGATGCACCAAAATCACCTTGAATCAAGGCTATGTCACCTTTATGAAGATTTTTTCTTACAAACTCTTTAATGGGTTTAAGTATATCATGCAAACTCTCAATATCTGGAGAAATATTACTCCATACATCTTGTAACTCTGGTGGTAAAGGTATAAAACTTCCAATATCCCATCTATCTATAGCATTCTCTGTTTGAGACTCTGTAAGTTTGTGAGAAAAAAGGAGTAACATGTTTTTTAATTCTAAACTATTTATCTATAATCCTTTATTTTATTTCCACAATGATAACAATCAAGAACGAATCCATTAATTCGTTATACTTTACAAATATAATATTTTAATTTTAATAAAAAATATTATATATTGGTTTTCTTAATTTTACCTATATTTAGTAATTACTTATTAATAAAATAAGGCTTATACCGAGTATTACGACCAGCACTCCCCTCAAGTTTTACTATCAAGCCTTTCTCTACAAGATCACTTATATCTCTCTTAGACGTTGCTAAAGATGTTTTTATCATAGAGAGATATTTCTTTGCACTAAGTCCACCTTCAAACCCATCTTCTCCAGCATCAAGAAGTTTGTTAATAACCTTTATCTGTCTTTGGTTAAGAGTGTATCTTCTTGCTTTATCCCAGAGGAGTGTTTTATCTAAAACTTTTTTGACATGTTCGAGAGAACGATCTATAGCATCTCCTATCATCTTGGTATGCCACTCTATCCACTTTAGTATATTTAAGTCTTTTTTATCGAGAGTTGCCAAGATCCCTTCTACCTTGCCATTTTTTCTCTTCATACATTGCTAAAAAACTTTAAAATGAGCTGTTTTATTTTACAATCGTATCACATTATGAGCTTTAAAAAAGAGATTCCATGTACTTACTTCTATAATATTTCGCGGTATAAAATTTTCCTCGTCCTTTTACATCTTCTGTAAACTCTATTTTACGATTATCGCCCTCTTTTAAACCTTCATCTATG
>Ga0256837_1002048_pt1 | contig 12996 bp, 25 predicted proteins | sample 4562384metaG_FD_185976 | JGI IMG/M metagenome (GOLD analysis project Ga0256837, IMG submission 185976) | Hydrothermal vent microbial communities from Guaymas Basin, Mexico - 4561-384 | ecosystem: Environmental > Aquatic > Marine > Hydrothermal vents | place: Mexico: Guaymas Basin | collected... | reverse complement strand
ATTCAGAGAAGTAGAACATTTTGGTGGAGAAGGTCAAGGTGATTCAATGTGGAAAGTTTTCGAAATTAAAAATAAACAGACAAACGAAGTGGTTAATTTTCGTGTAAGTGGATGGTATGACTCTTGGAATGGAACAGAGTGGGACGGTGAGATTGAAATTGTTGAACCAGTAGAAGTAACAGTAATTGAATGGAAAAGGAAAAAATAATGAAAGCACAAGATTTAATGGAAATAGTAAAAGGTTTTGAGGAAATGTCAGAATTAATAAAAACTGGCGAGATGGATATTTCTGAATTAGAAGAGATTTTATCGGATATGGAAACGGATATTGATTTGATTATTAATGAAACTCTAATGATTATGGAAAAAGAAAACCTAACAGCACAAGAAGAAATGATGAAAATGGCTATTGAAAGTAAGATTAAAGAGGAAAATAAAGATTTTGATTATAAAACTCATAAAAAACTTACATTGACTATTCTTGAAATGACTAACGATATTGATGTTAATGATATTAAGAAGCCTTTATTGCTACCTTTTGTTGAAAATATCTTTAAAAAATCAGATAAATTACTAAGAATACTAATGCCAGATATGGGGAAAGCTGTAAGAAAGGCAATTAAAAAATTTCATAAAATAAAAGGAGAATAATGGAAGCAATGAAAACAATAACAAAGAGAGAAATTATATATAAGTATGTTACCTCGAGTGACGATAAAACAAGAGAGTTTTATGCTAAATTGGCTGAAAAAATTAATCTTGGTGTTTCAAACACTAAATATATAAAATTAACAAAATAAATGTTATAATCAATAAAAAGGAGAGAAAGAATTATAAAGAAAAAATTAATATTTCTAATGTTAGTTTTGATAATATAATTAATTTTATTTTAAGTTTATTATATTATAATTATAGTAATAAAAATTAAAGGCTCAAAATGATAAAAGATCAAAAAACAATAACTTTAAAAAAATATAAAGAAAAAATTGATATTTCTAATATTGATTGGGAAGATATTAGTCGTAATCAAAAACTTTCAGAAGATTTCATTAGAGAATTTAAAGATAAATTAGATTGGAATTATATTATTCATTATCAAAAACTTTCAGAAGATTTTATAAGAGAGTTTAAAGATTATGTTAATTGGAATTATATTAGTCGTTATCAAAAACTATCTGATGATTTTATAAGAGAGTTTAAAGATTATGTTGATTGGCTAGATATTGGTATTAATCAAAAACTTTCAGAAGATTTCATTAGAGAGTTTAAAGATAAAATTAATTGGAATTATATTATTCATTATCAAAAACTATCAGAAAATTTTATAAGAGAGTTTAAAGATAAAATTAATTGGGAATATATTAGTTATAATCAAAAACTTTCAGAAGATTTTATAAGAGAGTTTAAAGATTATGTTGATTGGGAGTATATTAGCAGTGATCAAAAACTTTCAGAAGATTTTATAAGAGAGTTTAAGGATTATGTTGATTGGACAAGTATTGGTATTAATCAAAAACTTTCAGAAAATTTTATAAGAGAGTTTAAAGATAAAATTAATTGGAATTATATTAGTAGTCATCAAAAACTTTCAGAAGATTTCATTAGAGAGTTTAAAAATAAAGTTAATTGGGTTTATATTAGTAGTCATCAAAAACTTTCAGAAGATTTCATAAGAGAGTTTAAAAATAAAGTTAATTGGGTTTATATTAGTCGTTGTCAAAAACTATCTGATGATTTTATAAGAGAGTTTAAAGATAAATTAGATTGGAATTATATTAGTCGTTGTCAAAAACTTTCAGAAGATTTCATTAGAGAGTTTAAAGATAAATTAGATTGGAATTATATTAGTCGTTATCAAAAACTTTCAGAGAAATTTATTAAAGAGTTTAAATATTCTGTTGATTGGGAAGATATTAGTCGTTATCAAAAACTATCTGAAGATTTTATAAGAGAGTTTAAAGATTATGTTAATTGGTTTTATATTAGTTATAATCAAAAACTTTCTGAGGATTTTATAAGAGAGTTTAAAGATAAAGTTGATTGGGAAGAGATTAGTTGTTATCAAAAACTATCTGAAGATTTTATAAGAGAGTTTAAAGATTATATTGATTGGGAATATATTAGTCGTTGTCAAAAACTTTCTGATGGTTTTATTAAAGAGTTTGAAGATAAAATTAATAAAAATAATCTAGTTTATAACTCTGTTTTTCACTGTGGAAAATCTAACAGATGCATTTCTATCAAAAAATCAGATCCAAAAATAATACATATCGGATGTTTTAAAGGAACTGAAGCTGAAGCTATCGAAGCAGTTTCTAAAAAATATGAAGATATAGAAGAAGCTAGAGATTATATTAGTAAAATAAAACAATGTTTCAAAGGAGAATAAAGTGTTTATAAAACATAAAAACAAAAAAATAGTAAATTTAGGGAATGTATCAAATATTTTTATTGATAATCATGAGAATGGGGCAGGAAAGATAATTTTTAATATGAATTATAGTGTCAAAATTTTTGACAATAAATTTACTCCAGATTATGTTTATTGGGATTATCAAAACGAGGAAGAATTAAATGAGATTAAAAATATGTTTGTTCCATTTATTGAAGCACAAGGTTGGGTTAAGCCACAAGAAAACGGTCAAAGATATATTAATACTGGATGTATCTCAAGTATTAGTTTAGATGAAAATAAAAATAGAATTATCTTTAATCTCAATTACAATGTAACGCATCCTAAAGATAATAATAAACTTACATCAGATTTTGTATTCTTTAACTTTTCTGATAAAGAATCATTCAACAATTTCAAAAATAAATGGCTATAGGAGAGAAAAATGGAAGAATTAGATAATATTTTAGGTGGTATTGTGGATACACAAAATACACAGGAAACCAAACTTACTGATAGAGAAATGCAAGAAAAGTTCCTTATTAATAAGGATGAGGAAGAAACAAAATTAACTCTTGAATATGCAAGAAGAATGATTGCATTGGAAAAAGAAATCAAAGAAATCAAAGATGATATGAAAGCCATTAAGGCAGAATATAAGGATGAAGGTGTTTCTGTACAAAAAGTAAATAAAGCTATAAAAAATATAAAAATGGCAGCAAAATTAAATGATCTTGATGCCACCGAAATCGAAATGATTCAAACAGTCCTTAGTGCTGACCCTGACATTCACACTGAAATCGCTCAGCTAGTGGAATAATTATGAAAGTCCGGAGATACTGCATATGCTGAAGTATTCTCCTTCTTTGATATTCGTGAGGTAAAAATAAAGAGGGAAACTGCTCAATTTTTTGTTTTTGAGATTGAAGGTAAAGAAGTGCGCAGAAAAAAGAATAAATTTGCTAAAACAAAACAAGAGTTGCTTGAGGATAAAATTGACATATTAACTTTTAATTTACAGACTTTAAAGACAAATCCTCAGGAAATATATGAAGTATATAAGGAAATCTTGGAAGATTATCCAGAAATTTTAATTTAAGGAAAGAAAGAATGATAAAATATAAGAATAATCTTGGACTTGGCACAGAATCATTTATAACAAGTATGGAAAAATTAGATAAAGAGATTAGAGATAGATTGGCTCAAATTGATTTTAACATAAAAGGTTTTGATATTAATGTGCAAGAAATAATTATCAATACTTTATATGAACCAGAAGGTTCATTTTCTTCTGCTACAGAGAAACAGAATGTTACTATTGTATATACTTTAATAAAAGAGAGTAAAAGGAAAGAAATATGAAATATAATCCATATTCTATAAGTAAATTTGGGACATTTGAAAGTTGCAATAAAAAATTTAAACTACAGTACATTGACAAAATTAAAATTGAAAAAATTCCTCAAATCGCATTGGAGCGAGGATTATATTTTCATACAATAATCGAAAATGATTATGATTATGATATAGAGATAAGTACAAATGATGTATTTACTGAAGACGAGAAACAAAAATGTTATAATATTTTAAAGAACTTTGAAAATTCTGAAATTGGTAAATTTTATAAAGAAAAGGCTGATATCCCTTGGATAGAAAGTAAACACGAAGAAAAATTTGGCTTTAAAGTACATAACAGTGAAGTAATTTCATGTAATTATTGGGATAAAGATTGCTGGATTAGGGGCGCAATCGATTTTTATTATATCGAAGATGATAAATTATATATAGTAGATTGGAAATCAGGAAAAGATAAATCAAAAGACAATGAATTTGGTATTATACAAGCAATGGCTTATACAATATACATGTTTATAAAATATCCTAATATTAATAATATACAGGCAAATTTTGTATTTATTGAACACAGTACTCAAAAAGTGATAAATTTTAATAGAAATAATTTTAATAAGTATATCAAGTATTTTTATAATAAAACAAAAAATTTAGAAAAGACTGAAATTTTTAAAGAAAATGTTTCAGCCCTCTGCGAATATTGTGATTTTAAAGATATTTACTGTTCTTCTTTTAAAGAGAATGAAGAAAAATCAAAATCCATAATGAATACCAAAGTCTCATTAGATTTTTGATTATAAAATTAGTAACTGCTTTTTAATTTATCACTATAATTTTTGTTATTAATATTTAATCCTTACTAAATACTCTCTCAGCAAACTGTGTGATTGGTCCTCTAAGGACTTTTCTCAATTCTATACCAAATAAGTTAATTTCTTCATGATATTCTTTTGTGGCTTTTAATAATGTAGTCAAACCATTAGTATGTTTAGTTATATATTGATTATCTATCTGTCTGTTACTACCAAGAACTATTATTTTACAGGTACTATCAATTCTACTCATAACAAGTTGTAAAGTGCTGTTACTCATATTTTGCGCTTCATCCACAATCACTATTGCATTTGATAGGGTTCTTCCCCTCATACCACCTACCCACATTGTTTCTATTTGAAATCTATCAACTAGGTCTTGCACTTTTTCTGATATTTTTTCTTCTGTAATAATTTCACCTTTGCCAGGTTTATTTTCTTTACTATGATTTAACATTTTTACTGCTATGTAAGCCAAAGTATCAAATAATGGGAAATTATAAATTTCAAATTTTTCTTCATTTCCGCTAAGATAACCTACATCTTCACCTTTAGCTAGACTTTCTACTGAGTTTCTAATATAAACAATTCGTTGGAAATCTTTTCTTTTTATTAGTTCAAAAGCAGCACTTATTGCCAACAATGTTTTTCCTGAACCCGCTTTGGCCTCAGCTACTATTATATTATAATAACTATCCAATAAGGAATGACTAAAAAATAACTGTTCTGTATTCATAGGGTTTACATTTTGTTTTCTTAATTCTTTTTCATCCAATAATTCAATATTATTATTTTTTATTACCGCTAAATATTTTCTACCATCTTTTTCAAAAACATAACTAAAATTATCTTCTTTATGATCCTGATTATATATGTAAATATTATTCCCATTTACTAATTCAATGCCATTATCATTTAAATCTATTTCTTTTATAAATTCATATTTATCATCATTGCCACCCAAATTCATTGCTTCTGTTGGAATGCCTAAAGAAATTGCTCTAGTCCTAGCCATTACATCTAAAGAAATGAATTTAATTTCTTTATCTTGTCCTAATTGATTAGTATTGTTTACATTTATAAAATCATTTGTTATTTCTAATATTTTTCTATCATTAAGGATACTCAATGAAATTTTAGAATCCTCTGCGCTATATTTCTCTTTTGAAATAATATATATAGTACATTTTTCAACATTTGTTTCAATTATTGTTAAGTCTTCGATTTTTCTATTGTTTTTTATTTCAGCATCATATAACATTCTCCCGAATTGTCTGGCTTGAAAGTTTATTTCATCAAATCCACTTTTTTTAGAATCAATCTCATCTAAAACTGTTTCAGGAAGAACTATTAAATTTTTCCCCTCTTCCGATAATGTTACTAGATTATAGGCATTATCTAAAATAATATTTGTGTCTAACACGAATACCTTCTCGAATTGGTTTATCATTTATTATCCTTTTTTTTTAATATATAAATATTTATAAATAAAATAAAAAATGAGAGGTTAATTATGAAAACATTTAAAGAAATTGCTGAAGAATATCAACATAGTATTGATGAAGGTGCCAAACTTAAAAAAGTAAAAAAGTGGGTTCCTGATGAAAAAGGAAATCTAAAAAAAGTTCTTAAAAAATATTGTGCAGATTCTGATGGTAAGAAAGCTCCTGGTTTTAAGATTGTCGATGGGAAAAAATGTGAAAAAATGACACCGGCAGAGGTTAAAGATAAGAAAAAAGTAATGAAAAAAGTTATGAAGACTAAAAAGAAACATGCTAATAAAATTGAAAAAAGAGCTGAAATTATTGCAAAGAAAAAAGAGGCAAAAGGATTATAGTATGAATGAAATGACCACTGCTGGAGATGTTGGTTCAGGAACTGGCTCTGAGCCAATGGTCAGATATGGGCAGGCTAATGTTCAACGAAGAAAAAAACCATATAAAATTAAAAAATTTAGTGAATTTGTAAGTGAGATTTATATAAGTAATAAATATAAAATTGGTGATTCATAAGAACAGAGAATCATAATTTTTCAGAGATTACTGACTTTATGTGGAAAAGGTAATCTTACATATATTAGAGAAGAAGATATTATTGAATTTAAGGAGAAATAAAAAATGAAGTCATTTAGAGAAATAATAAAAGAAGAAAATATACATGAATCCCCGGTTGGGCAAGTGGGCAGAACTAAAGATAGTGAAGCATTAGAGCATATAGAGAACAGTGATGCAGCTAAAAGATTCAGAAAAATAGTAAGAGAGCTTGGTGGAAAAACTGTAGCAAGGCAACTCCTGGCAGGAATGTCACCATCTGGGAACAAGGTTAGTGTACCAACTGCCAAGGTTAATATTCAAGAGGCTAAGACAATGTCACCAAATAAATTTTTAAGAAATTTGGGTTTCAAACTTAAAGATGAGAAATTTGAAAAGTATTCATTTAGTCTTGAGTTTTATAGTGATAAAGATTGCAAAGAGGCTTATCAAGAATTAATCGACAACGACTTCACTGACTTCTATATGATGACAAGAGTAGGAAAATTTATAGAATTTGAAGATTTATAAAATAATTTATTTATTAAACAATTCTTTTTCTGTAATAATTTTAAATTTCCATCCTTTCTCGTCGCATAATTTTTGTGCGGCTTCCCATTTAGCCTGATTTACAGCATAAGTCTCAATAGCTTTAACATAATTTGACTGAGCTTTCTGAGGGTTTTTAGCATTTTTTCTTGGTTTTTTTGGTGGTTGAGTTTGAGCATAAGGTTTAATTTCTATTAGCCATACAGTCCCATCTTTTGTTTGCATCATAGCATCCATATAGTATTTTGACATTTTTTGTTTTATTGGATTAAAATATGGGATTATCATACCTTCGCTATTACAGCGAATTATATTATCATTCATATCCATAAAAGTAAAGAACATTTTTTCCCAACCAGAGCGATATACAATTTCTGGTTTTGTTGAAGAAAAAGATTCTGTTATTATCCACTTTGAAGGATGTTTTGGTATAAAAACTCCTTGTTTAGTTTTTCCATAAGCCATTACACTGTCCCATTTATTTTCATTTTTTCTAATCCATCGACGACTATTTTTGCTATACTTTTATTAACATCATGATTATCAAATCCCAGAAAATGGTCATCAAAATATAAATCCCATTCAGGACATTTTAACTTAAATCTATCAAATTTTTTATAATCGGGATTAGTTTTTGTAGTCATAAGGATGGCCTCTATAACACCTTTCATATTGTTTTTATATCTTTGTTTTCCTTTATAAGTTAGTTCTATATAAGAAATTAATGAGTTAAAATCAAAAAAACTATTCATATAACTTGTTAGTGTTTTATCATCTTCATGAAGTATAATGTCATATTCCCTGTATGTTAACATTTTATCAACCTATTCGCACAAAATTGCAGATATTTTTTCTTTAAGTACTTGTGGTGTAAATGGCTTCACAATATAATTATTAACACCAGCCTTAAGAGCCTTGATAACTTCAGCCTTACCCCCTTCAGTTGTAATCATTACAATAGGTGTATCCTGATCAATACCCCTAATATGTTTTACAAATTCCAGGCCATTCATATTCGGCATGTTCCAATCGGTAAATATAACTCCGAACATATTATTATTGTCCTTAGCATTATTATATTCCGCTAATCCTTCTACACCATCTTCTGCTGTTACTATGTCAGTTATGCCAACCCTTTTTAATGTGTTAGATATTATCCTTAACATAGTTTTGCTGTCATCTAATACCAAAACTCTCATCTCTTATTTCCTTTTATCCAATCTTTTTTGTGCAGTTGCTTGATCTTTTTTGCGTTGTTTTGCTGCTGCAATTTTTGCTTTTTTTCTTGCTTTGGCATTCGCTACTGCTGCAGCCCAGGCAGTCTTTGAAGATATACCAATAAAATGTTCGCCTCTTAAATGAATGACTTTATAATATTGATAACTAGGAACAACAACACCTTTTGGTGATATTCTTTTATTAATATATAATCTAACCACAGGACCAAGTCCTCTTATTAATCTTTTTATCATTTGATAATTTACGGTAATAGGCAGACCTTTTTTGATATTCTTTTTATTTTGCTTCATTATTCCGTCCATCACCTTTTCTCTTAATTTAGGTGGCATCCAGTGCCAATTTAGTCCTAATGTATACTTTTTTGAATGTCTTAGCACTAAGCACAAAGGCCTGCCATCATATGCGGAATTTTTATCTTTTGCATTATAAGCGAACATTATCAAAGCACCAGGAACAAAATCCGAACCTTTTAATCTTCTTGGTTTATCTAATAATTTTTTAAACATATCATAAGCATCTTTTTCTTCTTGAGTCATTTTTTTAGCCATATGTTCCTCTATTTTATAAATATTTATAAAATGGAGAAAATATGAAAAGTTTATATATTACATTTGATAGATATTATAATGTAGATACATATAATTCATTTAAGGTTGCAGCCAAAAATAACGGAATAGAATTTGAAGAATATATAAAAATTAGACCTCCTTATATCCGATTCCTGAAAATAAAAACGAAAAAAGATTTGCCATCATTCGTAAATTATGATTTTGCCACTTCATCAGAAATAAAATGGTTAGTTTCTGTGATAAAACCTGTTCAACCAAATGAAGAATATCTATTAAAACGAAGAGAAGGAAAAGATATTTCATATTGGAATTATATTACACCAAAGCCTATGGAAGATTTGACAGAACAAGATTATGTTATGGTTTTTAGATCAACTGATTTTACAGAAATGTCACAAATTTCAGAAAAACTAGGAGACACGAAAATATATAAATGGGGTAAAGCAAAAGGTTACAGCATTTATTACACATACAACCCATATATTAGGGGTCTTTTGTCTGAGAGAAATATTCTAATGGAATATGGAAAAGCAGCGAATCCAAGTAGAGCAATAAGGTATTCACCCAAAGTTCCAAAAGTAAAAGGAGACATAGAATATGACCTAAATCATTTTATTCTAATTTCTGAAAAACTTGAAAATAAAACACTAGAAGCAGAGTACTGGGAGTCAGGTAAAATATTTCCTCTCAAAAGAAGTACATTTATTTAAGTATTTTTTGTATATAATAATATATGAGAAAAGAAAATAAAAAATATCAACAACAAAGTAGAGAAGTACCTCAAGAGGTTAATGATAAATTTATTATCAATGGAGAAAAGGTTAGTATATATGTTAAGAATGAAAAAGAAATAGAGGAGTTAATTGAATATCTAAATTTTGATTTTGTTCTCCATGAATCAAGAAAAAATCCATCGCCAACATATATACAAAATACAGAATTTATAGTATCTTGCAAATTTAATAAATCAGTAATAGCAGAGTATAGAAATGAGTCATTTCTATCTATAATAAAAGATAAGCCATTTAATGATAAAATACTGGATGCATTGCCGCTTGATGTATTCTTAAATCCAGAGATTTACCCTGAATATTTCATATAATTTAAGCTTACTTTAATAATCATTAGGATATAATTATATATACAAAAAGAAAAGGATATTAGAAATGTTTAGATTGTTTAACTTATTATCGGTTATATCAGGAATTTTTGCTTTAATCCTAACACTATTAGCAATTGCATCATATTTAACTAATTTAGAGATTTATTTCTCTTATTTTGTACCATTAGGATTTTATGTGTTAATGTTTTTATTTGATACAATTGCTAATTTTTTGGGGATAAAGGAAAATAAAACCGATGTTGAAATTTTAAGGGACATAACAAAATCTATCAAGAATGATAAAAGAGTTGAGCTTGAATTTTTGGGACTTAAATTCAAGAGTGTATTTAACTACTAAGGAAGAAAATGAAAATCTTACTAATCATAATGATAAGTATTTTGCCAGTTATGGCTTTGACAAATTCACAAAAACAGAAGATACAGAAATCCTACGAAATAGGAAAAAGTATAAAAGCCAGTGACGGGATGACATTTGCCTTAACACTTCCTAGTATTATGGGACAAGAAAGTTCTTGGGGAGTTGAAAACATTGGAGATAAATATGACTCTACAGGAAGATTGAAATCATTGTATGATAGTTCATTGGGCAATTTTCAGATAAAACTTAGTACAGCAAAACTTACAATATTAAAATATCCCAAACTTAGAAAGAAATATGGGCATCTGGTTAATAAAGATAAGAGCACATACAAAAAATACGAAAAACATTATAATAAATTAAAATATTATAAATCTATTCTGAATTCAGAAAAATGGAACAATAGAGCCAAAAAAGGAGACAAAAAAGCATTAAGAACTTTGAGTTGGGCAAAGAGAGAATATCTTTATCACTACGAGTTCTATAAAAAATATAAAAAAGAAGCAAGGAAGGATACTCTATTGATAAACAAACTTATGTATGATTTTGAATTTGGTGCAACGATAGGAGGGCATTATCTTCTTAGTATGTATGAAGAAGCACTCAAAAAATTCGGCAAAAAAGAAGCTTATTGGAGAGCAGTAGGAAGATATAATGGAGGATGGCATAATAAGGGATATCACAATAGAATAGTTAAAAAAATGAAAATTGTAAAAAAGTATATTTAAGCTAGGTTTAATATACATTAGACTATAATTATATAACAAAAAGAAAAGGATAAAAAGATGAAGAATTTAACAAAGGTTTTAACAGCTGTTTTATTGATATTAACTATTCAAGGTTGTACCAATAAAGAAGATGCTGAAAGAGCACTTAAAGCACAGGGTTTTACAAATATTGAAACAACAGGTTATAATATCTTTGCTTGTTCTGAGGATGATTTTTACCATACAGGCTTTAAAGCTGTTAATACTAAAGGGCAAACAGTAACTGGCACTGTATGTTCGGGTTTAATGTTCAAAAACGCTACAATTAGATTTTAGAAGGACTAAAATGTTATCGGAAATATCAGAAGAATTAAAAGAAAAATTTAAAATGGCACTATATGATTTAAATAGTGAAGGTGATGGTTATTTTTTTACTGGATATACCTGCGCGGATTATATGCCAGATGAAAAATCTACAGAATTATTTCAGAAAGCTTTAGAGGCTATCAAAGAATTTAGAGGATACATTGAAGAAAAGGCTGAAGAAAATGAATAAAGTTATTATATCTCATACAAAATTAAATAAAGGAAAGAAACAATGAGCACAGGAGTAAAAGTAGTAATTGGAGCAGTATTAAGTTTATTACTATTGGTAGGTGGAACAGTAGGTTATGTTATGTCGGCTAAATTTACAGGTGAAAGATTTGAACAGAGTGTATTAGCACAAGATGAAGCGATGCAAAATGTTTGGGCTGCTGTTGATAAAGAGTTGAAGATGTCAGGATTTACTGTTAAGCAAGGTAGTAAGTTTTCTATTGATAAGATTAAAGCGCAGGCGGAAAGATATAAAAATGACCAGGGTGCTATGATGAAATGGGTTCAAGAAGCTCAACCAGGTGCCGATGAAAAACTCTATTCTAAATTTATGGATATTATTTCAAAAGCATATGCTAGAGAAGAATCTCAACAAAAATCAAAAATCTCTGTTGTTCAAGAATACAGAACTTGGAGAAAGGCTTCACTTAAAGGCACAATTGGTGTAGCTCTCTTTAACTTTCCATCGAAAGAAGTTAAAGAGATTGAAGATAGAATTATTACTACAAAGAAAACCAAAAAGACTTGGGAAACTGGAGAGGATGAGGTCAGTGACCCATTCGCTTCGTAGTAAAATAATATAAAGCTTTTATAAAACAGAAATCAGAAAAGTTTATTATGTTTATTGACATGATTATTACCAAATACTATTAATATTTAATCTTCATTTAATGTTATTTTGATATAATTATAGTAACAAAAATATATAAGGAAAATAATCATGGATATCATAACACACCCTGCATTCTCATTTCACCCAGCTAATATATTTAACAGTAATTGCGATATTGATAGTAATAATTCTGCTTTAACTGAAATTATATTAACTGATACTGATAAAGGAGTTATGCTTATTCTTTGTGTGGCAGTATTTATATTTAGTGCTATCATCATTAACAAGGCAAATAGTAATGACTTCTAATATTACTTTAATGTTAATTTAATGTTATTTTGATATAATTATAGTAACAAAAAGAAAAGGATAAAAAGATGAGAAAGATATTATTAGTATTATTCACACTATCATTATTAGCACAATCAATAAGTGCTTATGATAGTTATTCAACAGATGAAACTAAATGGAAAACATTTGGTTATAAATTTTCGAAGATATGTATAGATAATGTATTTTATATAAAAGGCAGTTATAGATTAAGTGTTTGGATAAATCCTAAAACTCTAAAACCAGAAAACTGTAAAGGGAATTAATATGTTAGAAATTATCTTAGCTAATTTTGGTTTTTGGTTTAACTTCTTAGTGCCTGTTGTT
>Ga0256837_1002047_pt1 | contig 12996 bp, 13 predicted proteins | sample 4562384metaG_FD_185976 | JGI IMG/M metagenome (GOLD analysis project Ga0256837, IMG submission 185976) | Hydrothermal vent microbial communities from Guaymas Basin, Mexico - 4561-384 | ecosystem: Environmental > Aquatic > Marine > Hydrothermal vents | place: Mexico: Guaymas Basin | collected... | reverse complement strand
CTAGAAAAAGAAGCTATCTTTATCAAAAAATTTGAAGCTCAAACAAAAGAAAAAGAAGCAATATTAGAAGATGCAAAAAAAGCAACCAAAGAGTTAAATCATATTTTAAAAAAACCAAAATTACTACTATTTAGCTTTATCCTTACCATCTTCATTTCTCTTGGAACTGGTGTAATCATATCAAAGTATCTAGTAGATAAACCATTTGTGACTAATGAAATCAGTTACAAATCATTCTATAATAATCTCAGCTATAGTCATGATAAAAAGTGGGTCAATATCTCAAGTATTCAAACTGCATTTAAAAAAGCAAAGGTTGAAGACTCAACTCCATTTGATATGGAAATCTTATGGTGGCTTCCCTTTATTTTGGTAATTGGTTTTTTTTACATGCTAAAAACGAGTAGTGAAGAGTAGAGTAGCCACAATCTGCACTAACCAATACCTCGGCAGTAAGAGGTAAGGTTTTTATATTCTATATTGAACTTTGTCTTTTACTATAGTAATATACTTTCTTTCCATTCTTGCGATAATCTTCGCTATCTCTTTTTCACTAATTGACCCATTAAAATTAAACATTGCATTGATAAATCTCTCAAGAGAAGCTAATTTTTTAGGTTTAGATTTCATCACTCTCGTAACAATATCTTCAAAACTAAGAGATGCACTACTGTTTCCTAGTTCTGCATGACTCTTTTCCTCTTCTTTTCTACCTTGCTGAAGCAGGGTAGTAGCAAGTTTTAACTTATCCCTATATCCCAATTCTTGACACTCTTTTAATATTTTTTCATACATTTTAAATCCTTTTGGTTTGTATATATATTATAGTACAATAACCTTAAATATATATAAAATATACCTTATATATGCTATATATATAAGGTATATTTACTATATATAGCCTATATTTAATATATTTCTAAGATTAAGAGAGTATAATATATATACAAACCAAAAGGATTAAAAAATGGTTCAATATAACTTTAAAATTGATGAAGAGTTAAAAGCTAAACTAGAAAAAGCACTCCGAGAGAGCAATGCAGACAACAAATCAGACTTCCTAGAGCAGTTAGTATCTGCCTACACGATACACCAGTCAAGTGCAGTAAATGCTGACATAGATTTAAGCAAGTACGAGAATGTAAATACTCAAACCAAAGAAGCCATGAATAACGCTTTTAAGCACATATTGACCACACTTGATAGTAACTTCTCTACCACAAAACAAGAAGCCATATACCTAGACGCAGAGAGGAAAGAATTAGCAGAAAAAGCAGAGAGTCATGCCATTGAGATATTAAAACTCAAAAGTGATACCAGTGCAGAGATTGAAGCCATCAAAGCCAAAGCCAATGAACTGGCTACATTTGCCAAAGAGAATGAAGAGAAGCTAATTTCAGAACTCAAAGTACTAGAAACAACCAACAAAGAATTAGAAGAAAAATATCTAACAACTAGCAAAGTTGCAGATCAAGTACAAGTAGTGATTATTGAAAATAAAGAACTACGTGAAAGTATGCGTACAGGTGAAGCAATATCAAAAGCTAAAGAAGCTGAACTACTGGAACAACTCAAAAACACTACCAGTGAGCTTACCAGTGCAAAAGAAACAACATTCAAAAGTGAGATTGAAAGTAAAAACAAAGATACTCAAATCAAAGCACTCAAAGCAGAACTGGCACAACTAACAAAAACAAATAAAGAAAATACTTCAACACTCAAAGCAGAGTACAAAGCAGAACTAACAGCTCTAAACGATGCTCTAGTCGTCACAAGAAGTGATTTAAATAGATCCATCGGAAAGCTTGAGATACTAGAGATACTAGAAAAAGCAGATTAAAACCTCTTTTTTCTTTTCACCAGTAAAAAACATTGCTGAAATTGCGATTTAAGCCATTTTAACACCTTAGCCATACCAACCTATGGCTAAACCTCTCTAAATCCACCCTCACACAACACAGATACATAAAAACCTTATCTTTTACTAGCGTGGTAACGCAAGTAGAAAATCGTAAAGGCGATTTCTCTATTAAATGTGAGGTACGAACCCATTTTTGCTGTCTGCAAGACGTTGGTGTGTAAGAAGTAATCGAGGCACGAGATTCTTCATTTGAAGCTCTTAGCGTCTGCAAGACATTCAAAAGATAGAAATATCGCCCAAGCGATTTTCCTAAGAGGTTTTGTTGATAGTATGGAGTGAGATTTTTTTATTTTTATTTTTTTAGTTTAACTAGTTTCTAGTTTAGGAGCGAAAACAGACGCTGAGAACGTGCTTTGCGAGGGGTAATGTGGACAAATATACACCCTAATGTGGACAAATATACACCCTAATGTGGACAAATATACACCCAAGAAAATTTGTTACCTCAAAAAAAAATATTTATTTCCCTAGTTTAGGAGCGAAAACAGACGCTGAGAACGTGCTTTGCGAGGGGTAATGTGGACAAATATACACCCTAAAATATAAATTTCCTCATTTACCACGGTTACTGCTCAGGCACCTCTTAAAAGACTTTATTTTTAATACAAATGCTATGTTTTACTATTGACATTATATTTTAATGTGGACAAATATACACCCTAATCTAGTCATAATTTATATTGTGTCATAATACAGTATGAAAAATAAAAATTTAACTGTATTTCAGTCCAATAAGTTCACAGAAAGTCGGCAAGAATTTAACTTAAATGAAAAACGCATTATGCAGTTTATCATTGCTAAAATAAAGCCTACAGATACCGAATTTATAAAGTATGTTATTCCAATTACTGATATTGCTGATATGGCTAACATAGATAGCAAAAATCTCTACCGTGAAGGTAAAAAGATGATGACCTCTATGCTAAGTAAGTTTATATTATTAGAGAATAATAAAGTAAAACGAGCAAAAGGCTTTAATTATTTTCATCATCTGGATTATTTCAATGGAGAATTAACTGTTCAACTACACGAATATGTTCATCACTTATTTTTAGAAATTAAAAAAGATAAAGTCAACTTCACTGCTTATGAGCTTACTGAATTTATGACTCTTACAAGTACCTATGCACAACGTATCTATGAGCTAATGAAACAATATGGAAGAAGCAAACAAAGAGAGCGTACTATTGTAGTTTTGGAACTTAGAGAAATGCTAAATATAGATATAAAAAAATATACTAGGTTTGCAGACTTCCGAAAGAGAATACTAGAACTCTCTCATAAAATTATAGAGAAAAATACAACGCTACGCTACGAGTGGGAAGGTGTAACAAAGGGTCGTAAAATCCATTCTATACGCTTCTATAAAATCCATGAAGTAGGTAAAGAAAGTCCTACAGAACTACAGGAAAGGGCTTTTTTAGAGAACTACATAAATGATGAAATTTATAACGAAGAATTCAATACTTATTTAACTATCAAGAAAATAACAAAAGAAAAAAAAGTCTATACAGTGATTGATAAGTTTGATGATATTTCCTATTCATATCCAAGCTTGGAAAACTTACAGGAAAATATCGCAAAAGCTATGATGAATAAAGGATTAGATTTAAATTAAAATTTTAAGTAAGGTACACAATAGGTACATAAAACATATATATAATGTACCTATCTATATAAAACCATCATTTTTCATCTGATTTTGGATAGCCATTAAAATATAAGCCGTAACTGTTCCCCCATAGTTATTTGATATGATAGTATCCCACTCTTTTGAGTAGCGTAAGTTCTTATTTTTTATCTCAACCTTACCATTATGTTCTTTCTTCTCTTGCTCTGTTTTCAAGTCTGCACCCATAACGGCTTCACTCATCTTTTTTAATCTATCTGCTTTACTCATACTGTTTCCTTGATAATGGTTTTAACTTCTTTAACAAACTCTTTAAACTCTTTACTGGCTTTGCCATCCTCTTTGTACTCTCGTACACTTAATCCTAAATCAAGTGCTTTGCTATAGTCTGCTCTTGTTCTAAGAACTGTATCAAATAAATCAAAGTGTTTATTATTTTTAATGTAATCAGTTAGATCCTCTATTTTAGTCTTAGAGGGATTAATATCATTAATAAGTACAGTCGTTTTAATTTCCTCCCCAACAACTTTACTAATTTCATCAAGTATCTTTTCAAAACGCATTAAGCCTAAAAGCTCCGTTCCACTATCTGATACAGGAGTAATTACCAAATCACTCATAATCATAGCCATACGGTTCATATCACTATCAAACCCTCCCACATCTATAATAGATATACGTTTGTCATTATCCAAAAAGATATATTTCTCTAACTCCTTGAGAGTTTCAAAATGTTTTACAATCAGTGGTTTATCTCTAAATTCATTTGTATAGGTAAGTGTTTTTTGAAAATCTAAATCTACTACTTCAACTAAATATTTTCTATTCAATTCTGTAGCTAAGTTCCATGCAATAGTTGATTTCCCTACTCCACCTTTAGTGTGTGATATTGAAATTATCATGATTATCCTCTATAATAAATATTACACTAATTATAGTATTTGTATCTTAAATGTACATTATTGATACATTAAGCGTACCTATAAGTATTTTATAGGTAATATATCCAATTATAATAAAGGTAAAACAAAATGAAAACAATAATATCAATAGTAGCAACATTAGCGTTAGTAGGGTGTGGTAGTTCGGATAGTAGTACAGGTGATAATGTAGATAATGGTACAAGTCCATCAGAGAGTTCATATAGTGCATACGTGCCGTTAGTAAACAATCCATCTACATATATTTGTAGTACAACACAAGCAGAGGGTTTTGATGTAGGTATCTATGCTACAAGTCAAAGTGAGTGTGATACCAAAGCCCAAGCGTGGTTAAATGACTTCAATCATGAAGATACCCCAAGAACACAAGAGCAGGTAGAAGCTCTAACATGGATAAATTATGTAAGAGCTGGTGCAGGGTTGCCTATCTTTAAACATAATGCCAAACTTGAACAAGCTACTGCTAATCATGAGAATTATTTAGGTGATGTTGTAGGTACTTATAATGTAGATACAGGACATTATGAGGATAATAGTAATTATCCAAGTGAGTATTATACAGGTGCAGAGGGTACTGATAGAGCAGAGTATGCAGGGTATGATGGGTATTGGGCAGGGGATGTAATTTCATACCAAAGAAATGGTACGACTACTACATCAATGGTTGAACTTACTACAGCTATATACCATCGTCAAGCGATGTTATGGAATTGGACAAATGAAATAGGTATTGGTGGAGTAGAGAGAAATCATAGCTTTAAAACTCAACCTCACCTTATGGGTGCAAAAGAAGAGAGAAGAAACTTCCTACAGGCACTCTCATCTGTAGCAGTAATCTATCCATTTAATGGTCAAACAGAAGTAGAGACTACATTTAGAGGAGAGAACCCTGACCCATTACCAAACCATGATGGATATACAGGTAACCCAATATCTATAACATTCAACGCATCAAAGGTAAGTGAAGTAGAGATGCTATCATTTAAGCTCTATGAAGATGCAACTAATGCAGAGGTAACGAATGTAACTTACATGGATAAAGTAACAGACCCTAACGATAGGTTCTCTAACTTAGACTTTGCATTATTCCCTATGGACGTCTTAAAGACCAGTACGTTATATAGAGTTGAGATTAATTATGTGTTAGATGGTGAAGAGTTGAGTAAGAGTTGGACGTTTGAGACTAGAGGGTAAAACCTCTAGTTTGGGCTAAAGGTACATTATTAATACACTAAGTGTACATTTAATGTATTAATAATGATATTTTCTGAGAAATTCTAATGATTGATGATATTAATGAAAAGAGAGTTTAGAACTCTTTTTCACTAGATGTGTAATATGTGATATTATGTGATTACGCTATAATTACAGCCTAGAGCTGGTCGTGTTTATCGATCATAAGAGTTACAGATAAATGCATCCCTACCAAGCTCTAGGCTCTAGTTGTATATGTACCAAAATAATTACGATAAAATACCAAATGAAAAAATTACTCTTACTACTTATTCTTATCCTTATTACCAACCTATATTCAATCAATCTCACCCATGTAAAAGACCTCTCAAAACGACAAATACAATCTAAATTAAACATAGTAAACGGCTATGCTACTGAGTGTGTGATGAACCATTTTTATACCACTACAGGTTGGATAAGAATAGAGGGCGAGGTTGGAAGAAATGGTATAGATGGACTTTACTATAAGCTAGATCACGGAAATATAAAAGAAATTTTAGTAGCAGAATCAAAATGGAATAAGAGCCGATTGGGTAGAAGTGGTAAGGGTAAACTGCTGAAGCAAATGAGTAAGAAGTGGGTTCTTAAAACACTAGATAGACTAATTAAATACAAGCCTTTACCAAAGTATCAAACCATTAAAAAACTCATTCAAAACAACCAATATAGAGCAAGGCTTTTTAGACTTGCACCACGAGGTAAAGATAAGGTTTTTATTACTATTCATCGTTTGAAAAATAAAGGTGACAATGATTTTTCTAAAATTATTGAGAGTAATCTGAAGCCTATGAAGATGGGTAATCCACGAAATAGTTTTGAAAGAAAAATACTTGAGGAATATAATGAGTGTAGAAAACATGGTTTAAATAAATATTTACCTAGTGTTACAGAGGTACAAGTAGATCACCTGCTTATGGATAATTACATCAAGGCTGATGATGTACAGATGTTGTATAAAATTTAAGGAAAAAATATGAGTAAAAAAAGAAGAATAATTTATGTTGATGCAACAACAATAAATAAAGAAAATTCAAAAATAAGTTTGTATGATACAGGTAATAATTTAACTGCTATCATGGAATTACCCAATGTTAGCAATAATAATAAAGCTGAATTATATGGTGTTCTATATGCAGTTTTATATGCAGTTAAAAATGACTATAAAAATTGCCATGTACTTTGTGATAATCTTCATGCTACGCAGAATAAGAAAGTAACAGAACTATGCCAAAAGTATTCTGTTTCTCTAAGCTGGATACCAAGAGAGGTTAATGTTATTGCAGATAAGGTTGTAAAACTAGAACCTACTGTAAAAGTAAAAGAGTGGTATATTTTAAAAATGTTTTGTGAGGTTATAGGGTTATAGGTTTTTAAAGAACCTCCATTATGTTAACCACAATTCTTCGGTAGGAACGGCACTTTAAGGTTAGAGCCATTTTACCCAACCTTAAAGCAAAATAGCAAAGCCCCTATTTACGAGGTTTGTTCGTTTAAGGTTGGGTTTTTTTGGGAGAAAACTTAAAGACGTTCCCACGTCCAGTAAAGGTAAGGTTTATTTATTGGAGTTCTTTTTCTCAAAGGCTTCAATAGCCTTTTGTAAAGTATCAGGTAGCTCTGACCTATCTGTTTTTCTAACTACTGGTGCATCGGCAAAACTGCCGTCTGCATAGTGATACCTAATCGCTATTGGTTTAGCATTGGTTACTGGGCTGAATATCTGCTCTGTAGCTATGATCTCTTTCATCTTTTCATACCTCCTATATTATGTTCTTCCACTTCATGCACCTTAACCTTTTTCTCTACAGTAGCTTTCTTAGCCATTTCAAGTTCATCAACTTTCTTAGCCATAGCAACCTCTCTAGCCTTTGCTTCTGCTAATTCTTTAGCCACCACTTCCCTATTATTCTTAAGAGAATTAATAATATCTAATTTCATATAACCAACATCATGCAACATGATCTGTTGGTCTGCAATTTTAATACTATTACTCTCCAGTTTGCAATACTCACAACCAAAGTACCCTTTGATATTCTCCTCAAAAGTCTTATCATTGGTAGCTGTTTTAAGTGCATCCGTAACGGCTGTCTTAACTGCTTCAACATTCACTTTAATATAACTCTCATCAGTAACCTTTTCAAGCTTCCTAGCAATAATATTAAGATTATTTGTTTCAAATTGCATTTGTAGATAAGTGAGTGAATTATAAGTAATATCATTTTTAAAGTCGTGTGCCAACTTATCATCAATAATGCTGTATTTAGTATCATTTGTTTTAATGTATTGATAGCTACTCTCTGCACTCTCTACACCACTCTCAAACTTCATGATAAGAGTATTTATAGGAATATCCATAATTTCAACTGCATCTACAAAATTCAAATAATTTGAAGATGTATCATTTTTTACAACTCTATACCTCTTCATATTAGCCCTCAGCTCTTCCATTTTAAGCCGTTGAGCTTCTTTCTCTGCTCTTACTACTTGGACGTTAGAAATAGCCTTATTTTCCAAATTAGAAATATCCATAACTCTATCTGATTTTATCACTACTGGCACGGCATTTAAAGGACTCTGATAATAAAAACGTGCCTTATCCTTTAAAGCAGAAGTATCAACGCTACTCACCAAGCCTAATGCCTTAGCCGTAAGCTCCATGAACTCTATATAAGTTTGCTTATCGGTACCATTCTTAATAGCTGTTTTAGTAGGTATCACAATACGATATCTATCCTTGATACCCTTAGATTTACCACTATCAGTAAACTTCTCTATCTGATTGCTTTTACTGGGTAAAATCATAGCCGATATGCCTTTACTCTCCAGTAGTACCTTAGCTTCTGCCATGGTTAGTTGATTATCTTTTGGATCGTTATCTATGTCAAAAATAATCAAATTATTAAAAGTATTTGCATTGTCTGCTTTACGATAATTTTCATCAAATACAGACGAAGCATACTTTTGTGTTTGCATAATTCTAGCCAATTGACTATAACTATCCACTTGCTGGACACTCCACCCTTTATTGGCTACTTCTACCATCACTTCTTGCTCTATTCCATCTCTAGTTATTTTCTTAGGCACAGTAGCCCTATCGTCCGTTACAGATATGTATAAAGGCATTTCTTCTCCAAATTCTTTTTTTATTTTAATAGGTGTTCGTGTTGATTGCACTTCTACTGGTACTACAGGCATAGGTTGAGATTTAAAGAGTACCTGACACTCTTCAATCGCTTCCTTACTACTAAGATTAACCTCTTTCTGCAAAAAATCAATCACATTCTTAGGCTTTTGCCTATTGCCTAGATTATTGATTTTATTATCGGCTGTGATTTCATACTGGTCTACATCAAGTTTATATTTTTTTACGGCATGATTTAAAACGATTTTAGCAGATAATTCTTTTTTCAGTTCTGCCAATGGCATAGCTTCAGATAATTTCTTTTCTTTATGATTTTTAGCTAAATACTCCAATGATGAAGTTGGTTTTTTAATACTCTTCACGACTGCCGTCTGAGGTAAAGATAAGGTTTTTTTACTCTCTTGTTTTTTTCGTTGACCTGCCAATCTTGCTTCAATCTGTTTTGTTACTTCTTTTTTAAAATTATCATCACCAGTAATATTTAAAGTTGATAATCTCCAACCTTTTGCAGAAGCGATATCTAGCATAAGCTTAACTTTCTCATCAAGGTTTTTATTACTCTTGTTTGCTGTTATACTATTGCCCTTATCAACTACCATTATATCTTTAGCCTTGTTAATAAATTTAGGCTCTCTATCGTTCTTTGTATCTACCATATAGCCTTTTAAACTAACGCTTACTAAATACTTATAGTGTTTATAATATAGTTTCTCTTGATAACTCATTATTATAGCGTTCTCATTATCGCTTAATATATCTTCTTTATATATCTCTTTAATAATGCTTTTAGTTTTTTTACTTTGACGTTCGTCTATATCTTCTATTCTTCTTTTATAAAAACTACTAAGTATAGTTTCTAATTCTTCCTTATTCATCTTATCAGGATATTTATTTAATAACCTATATTTTGGCATAAGCTCTTTAGGTACTGTAGCGTTTTTATTTTTTACAATATATTCAATATGTTTTAAATTATCACCATTTAAATTTACATCATTTATACCATAGGCTTTATTAATTATCTTAATGTAGTTATTTTTCTTTGTTTCAACTTCTTTATAGCGTATTTGATTATCTTTTAAATAGCCTATCAGTTCATCGTATTTAGTTATTATTTTGAATTGTTCTTTATAGTAATCTCTTGTTCTATCTTTTGGAACAGGCTTCTCTTTTGGTGGGTACTTCTTGCCCTTGCTTCTCTCTCCATCTATCTTTGGATTATCCAACTGATATTTGTTATTAATATGTGATTGAAGTACGTTATCCATATACTCTGTTTTAGCAAATGTATTACGCAATTTAACATCACCTACTTTATCGTACAGGGCAATATAAATATGATCATGTTCGTATCGTTCTTTTAATATACCAGTGACACGATTTACTTCTTTTTTAATTTTTGGAAAATGAGTTACTGCATAAGTAGTAACTTGACTATCCAAATCATACCCACAGGTATGATGTTTGATGATTGTCAAAGCAATATCTTTTTTAGCTTCAGCTTTTTTACTCTCCGACATTGTGGCAAATTTTACCATATCATCTTTGCTGTAGCTGATAGTAATATGCAAATAATTATCTTTGTAGTTTTTCTCTTTGTTGAGAAATTTCTCCATTTTTTTGAACTCATTAAAATCACCATAGATCGGAACTACATGATCTCTCTCTTGCCTTGTGTATTGGCTCTCTTTTTTAATGCCATACTCTTCATATTCACTAGCACCATTTGAAGCCCTTGAAACTCTAATGACACTCATTACCAATGTCCTTAATAGACAACTTTATATCTAATAGCATATCTAACATCTTATCGTATTCAATATCGTTTAAAGTATTCTCTTTGTTAGCGATATTTAAAACGTGTGCTATTTGGTTTAGATTGTTACCTGCCTTTTTTATACCTAACGATACTTTAGCTAAATCTTTTCTGATTGGCTTATAATTTATCTTAGCGTTTGATATAGCATTGATTACATACTCACTATCAGTCATATTCAATGACTTAGCACTTATCGTAATCTTATTGCGAAAAGGTTTTGGAACTCTCATTGAGAATGTAGTATCTTTAGTATGTGACATAATAACCTTTCTTGTTACTGTATGGATATACATATTAATATCGTTTAAGCTATCGTTAGCTTTATCGTTATTAATAGCAATACAACTTTTCATAGTTGTATTGTGTAGGGTTTGTTAAGGGGTATCCCTTGACGCACGTTGTCAAATGTATGTAGCGTAGCGTAATACAATTGGCTGACGTGCCTAACTAACTAAATTGGACATTAAATATAGCATTTTTTATATAAATATTTGCTTAGATACCAAGGTAATATTAAGTAACGATATGATAATGTATAGTAAACAAAGATAAAGGATATAATTTATGAGCAAAAATAAAGTACCAACAGCAGAAGAAACTAAAGCTAAAATAGAAGAATTAAGAAATGAAATAACAGAAAGTATCAAAAATAAAAAGGCACGAATTAGCCCTGTTCAAATTTTCTTAAATGAGATAAAAGAAATCATTTCTGATGCAATAAAAAATGATATAAGCTATGCACAAATAAGCAGAGATATAAATACTATATTTAGTTTCAAAGTTAGTACCCAAACATTAAGAGCTTTTGCCCATAATGAGCTAAATATTCCAAAACGAAAAAAACCCTCTAGCTCTCCCTCTACCAAGGGGGTAAAAGATAAGGTTTATGTTTTCGAAGATGACCCACGAAAAGCAACTGAATATGCAGATGCTGACGAGCTGGTATAATTATGGTTAATATCATTTTAGGTAACAAAGGTGGCATAGCAAAATCAACTATTTCTGCTCTAATTTCAGAGTACAAAATTGACCAAGACAAAGAGGTTTTTTGTATAGATTTAGATGCTGAAAATACCTCTTTTTTAAAGTTCAAATCATTAAATGTAATGACACTTCAAATCAAAGATAAGACAACTGGAGATATAAATAAAAAGAAATTAGATGAACTATTTGATATTATTTTTGAGAACAAAAATAAAGAAATTATCATAGATACAGGTAGTACTTTATACACTCCTCTAACTACTTATTTTATTGAAAATAACTTTTTCCAACTACTAGAAGATGAGGGTATTAAGCATAACATTATTTCCATTGTTGCAGGTGGTGGAAATTTTCTTGATTCCCTAAAAGGTCTTCAAAGAATTGGTGAAACTTTTCCAAAAACTGATATTATTTTAATCAATAATCAACTACTAGGAAGTACTATATATAATGATATTGAATTAATTAATACAAAGGTAGTTGATGCTCTCAGAGATAGAATTACAGGTATAGTAAATATTTCAAAAAAATCAGATTACATTACAGAAGATATAGTAAATATGAGACAAAAAAGCTTACTTTTCTCTGACCTCAAAACAAGTGATTTTGGTATGATGCAGAGAAGAAGATTGATTATTTATCGTGATGAAATATGGGCTGAATTTGAAAAAGCAGGTCTTTAAATTATGAATAAAAAACAGACTATTTTAGAGTTAAAAAATAAACTATATGAAGAGTATGATATTATTTTCAAAGAAGACGACCCAGCTTGGATCATGACACTTATCTATAATGACTTATTAAATAATACTTTAGAGGTAGTTTCCAAGTTTGATGAGAATAAAATCTCTACCGAAAATATAGAAAGATTTGGTGCAGTCTTAGAAAACATAAATACTCTACAGATTGAAGCTCAAAATTCAGTTGAAAATGCAAGAAAAAAAGCCGAAGATTTAGACACAAAATTAAGCACTAAACACAAGCAAATAATTGATGATGTTGATAGTAAAATAACTACCCTAAATAGCACGATAAACACTGCCATAAATAATGTTAATATTGACACTTCAAAACTCTCAGATATCATAGATGAAAAAGTAGAAAATATTGATACTGAAAAGTTAGTAAAAACCTTTAAAAATTTCAACAATGCATTTATTGAAAATGAAGAAACTTTAAAAAATAAACAATCAGAAATGCTAGAAAAAGAAGCTATCTTTATCAAAAAATTTGAAGCTCAAACAAAAGAAAAAGAAGCAATATTAGAAGATGCAAAAAAAGCAACCAAAGAGTTAAATCATATTTTAAAAAAACCAAAATTACTAC
>Ga0256837_1002046_pt1 | contig 12998 bp, 19 predicted proteins | sample 4562384metaG_FD_185976 | JGI IMG/M metagenome (GOLD analysis project Ga0256837, IMG submission 185976) | Hydrothermal vent microbial communities from Guaymas Basin, Mexico - 4561-384 | ecosystem: Environmental > Aquatic > Marine > Hydrothermal vents | place: Mexico: Guaymas Basin | collected... | reverse complement strand
ACCTTTACTACTTCACCGTTAGCTAAAGTGATTGATAAAATAACAACCCCACTAACTGGTTTCACTTTGAAATTGACTTGTTCAATCTTCACTCTTGGCTCAAATCTACTTATTGCTTCATAGGTGTATCTAGTAGCTTTTAACTTGTATTCATCATCAAAGTTTCTATCTCTAAGTGTATAAAGTAAGCTTCCAAACTCTGGTCGCTGCACTCTTGTATTTAGAGGTGTTTTTAAAATTCTGTTGATACTATCAGCTATACTAATTTGATACATCTAATCTACCTTGGAAGTGCAGTTGCACCATCAGTTGTACTATGTTGGTGAGCTGTTAAATCTCCAACACTATCACTAATGCTTCCACTTGAACTTACATCACCACTAACAGTTAAATTACCATTGATAGTTACATCACCATTATTTGTAGTAGTTGCAGTTATATCAACTGTATCAGCTGTTACAGTTGCAGCTTTGCAAATAATAGTTATTTTGTCACTGGCGTTGATTTTCAACTCTTTAGCTTGTGTATCATAAGTTATCACAGTTCCATCTTCATATTCCATGACTTCAGTATGCTCATTTGCCAAACTTGGTTCTTTTGCACTCTTGTTAAAAATACTTCTTAGAACAAAACCACCACTTGCTTCACCAAAAGGGCTAAACACAATAACTTGTTCACCAACTCTTACTGGGATAAAATGCTTTTTAAAGCTGTTTGATACAGATACAACTGGTAAAAAGTCGCTTTCTCTATCCATAATTTTAACCCTTACCAATGCTTTACCATCAGCTGATTTTGTTTGCGATACAGTTCCAAAAGAAACTAAGTTGTTGATAAGTCTTTTAAGTTCAGCTAACACTTATTGCTCCCATCTTCCAGTATGATATTTGACTAAAAACTCTAATCGAACACCACCATAAACACTATCTTTATGATCTACTAAAAAATCACTACCTAAGTACTTACACTCATAACTCAAAACTTCTTCAATGTTTCCAAAAGCTTTAAGAACATCACTTGTAACTTCTCGCATATCCCAAGTAGTTAAAGCTTTGTTGCTTACTGCTATATCAACTTCAATTTTAAGAGTGTGCTGTAACACTTGACTATCTTCAGTATTATCTGATATATCCCTTACAATGATTGCTGGGTATTCATCTTTATCAAGTGGTTTATCTAGCCACTCAAAAACACTTTTACCAGCTTCACTATAAAAGCCATTTGCACCACTAATAAGCTGCATTTGTTCAACGATAGTAGTTATGATTATTTGTCGTTTCATCATTGTCTATCCAAATACACTTTAGTAGTGCCATCATTTTGTTTATGTACTTCAATGACACCATAGGTTAAACCACCAATAGTAAAAAGGGATTTATGATTGATATTAATTGCTACTTCAGTTGATACTTGCAAAGATGGCACAACGGTTTCAATACCGGCATACTCACCCTTATCAAGAATAACATCAGTCGTTTCATCAAATATGATGTTTAGTTTTTCAGAACTATCTACACCAAAGTAGTGCATAACCTCTTCACCAAACTCATAAATGTTAAAACAAGCGGCTAAGTCTTTATCTATCATCCCTTGTAAACTCATTAGTCGTTTTCACCATCTTCTTCATCAAGTACTTCATTGATAAGTGCAATGATTTCATCTTTATTGGCTTTACTTGGAACATCGATGCCAAGTTCAGTTGCATACTCAACTAAATCATTCTTTTTCATATCTTCAATAGCTACTGTTGTATCTTCTTGTATTTCTACTTCAGTTTCATCAGTTGCTACACCACGGTTGATAAGTTCTTGTGCTTCTCTTTCATTCACTTCAACTTCATCGCCCTCTTTAAACATTTCACCTCTCACAAAGAGAGATGTAAGCATTGTAATAGTTATTAATTTAGACATTTTTTACCCTTTTATTGGTCAATGTTTGTAGTAGCTGAAAATGCTTGTGCATGGCGAACACCAACATCAACACTTTGGAAAGCACGGATAACAATGCCACCAGTATCTGCATTTGAGTATGGGTCAATCATAATGTCTAAACCACCCCATAAACCAGTTATCATTTGGCTAAAGTCACCAAATAGCATAGTGTTTGCAGCTACTTGATTAGTTCTAGTAAATCCATAACCGTTTACTTCACCTTTTTCAAGTAAGAAACGAGCAGTACCATCAGCAATTTCTTTAGTTTTAAGCTTACCAGCTACACCAGCACCAGCGATATAGTTCATGTTTTCTACATCAGCATTACCATCAGCAATTTTTGTTTCAAGTTCAACAACTTTAGCCCAAGTTAATCCACCAGCATCTGCACTTGTATCAACTGCACCAATTCCAGTAGTGTTTAAGATACCAGTAGGTTTACCAGCTAACCCATCACCACTAATTGCAGCTTGGTCAATAGCAAGTGCAATATTTGTTGCTAAGTCATTCATAACTAAAGCTTCAATATCAGGGTTACCTTGAAGTAACATTTGTCTTGTATAACCAGTTTTTGCACTTACTGTTTTAGGTTTAAGCTCAATTAGTCCAAGTGCTAAATCACTTGCAGTTGTTGCTGCACCCTCATCAATCCAGTATGCAGTTGCACTACCAGTTTGTTTTGGAATAGCTACATTGCCTTGAAGACCACTAAGTACTTGACCGCCAAGCTTAGAAATAACAAGTTTATTTCTTAGAATGTCAATGAAGTTAGCACCACCAGTTGTAGTATCAATGATTGCAGAACCAGCTGTAGTTGTTAAATCTCTTTGTAAAACTTGATGTGGAACATAAAAACCTCTACTATCTTTACCTAACATTTTAGCCACTGTTTCACTTGCTTCTTTTTCTAAACCAGCTTTTGACCAGTCACCAGTAATAGCTGCTGTTAAAGCTCTACTAAAAGAGTAATTTTCAATTTGCTTTTCACTCATACCAATGTCGTTAGCCTTGCTATCAACTGGCTTAACAGTTCCAAGTTTTTCAAGCACCATAGTTCTAAACTCATCAGCAGTTGTACCATTTTCAATAGCTTTAGCAGCTAGATCATCTTGTTTAAATTTAGCACCGATTGCACCAATATCTCTTACTCTTGTTCTTTCAGCAGTTCTTGCTTCAGCTTGAACAGCTGCTACATCTACATTTTCTTTTTCTTTAGGCACAATAGCCTCCTTTTTTTGATTTAAAATTTTTACTGGACACTCTTCCAAGTCTTCAGTACTACGACCAACACCTACCGTATTATCAGCTGGTATTGAAACTATTGATATTTCAAATGGTTGCCATCCAGTTACTCGGTAGGTTTCCACACCATCCTTTTCACTTTCAAGTTTCATTTCATCTATCTGGTATCCCACAGATACATTTTTCATAATTCCATCAACCACATCACTAAATACTTCTTTGGCTTTTGCACTATTTCCAAATCTAACGACTGCTATACCTCGTTTATCTTCAATCTTTGCAAACTCCACAACACCAATAACATCATTACGATTATGATTAAATAGCAATGGTGCAGCATTATTAAGTCGCTCCATATTTACTGATGTAGTTGAATGGTCTAAAATCTCAATACCCCAATATCTTTCATAAGGGTCTTCACTACTAAATGATAGTTCTACTGTTCTCTTCTCCTCATCAAAACTTTTGTATTCAAAGTTTCTAAATTGTGGTTTTAAGTTCATTGTCTTTGGCATTGTCTATTCCTCTGTTTGATTTTCTACAACTGTTGAAGCTATAAGCTGCATAAGTTCAGCTTCACTTATAGTTGTAATTCCGTACTTAGCTCTAAGCTCTTTTTCTTTTGCTAACTGTTGATACAGTTCTTCTATGTCTTGACCCATTTCACTAGCTATTTGTGTGTGAGTTTTTAAACCCTCTTTTGAAGCTAAGATGTTTGACTGCATATCTTTAAGTGGGTCTACCCATGCAAAACCACGAGGTAACCAAGTAGGGCTATTGAATTTGTCATACTTAAAAAATGGTAGTGGTACTGTTTTAGTAAGTAGAGCCATATCTAACCAATCAGCAAACACATCATCAAGTAAGTGTTCAGCTAACCACTTTTGTAAATCTTTCCAAACTTCTCTTTCTTCAAGTACTCCACTTCTAAGACTTGAATAATTTACACCCTCTAAATCATTTGCTAGAGTGTTATAACTTACATCAAGCCCACTAGAAATACCTCTTAAAACTACTTTCATAAAGTCTTTAAATGCAGTTGATGGGTGTTGTGGGTCATAAGATTTAAAATCCCACCCCTCCGGTAATATTTCAAATTCCCCTGGTGTAACTTCATTTACTGGTGTACCACCTACAACAGTATCTCCACCGTATTCACCATCAGCTTGATTTCGTGTATAAAAACCAGCTTTACTTGCACCAAGTCTAGCCCCTACAAGTTCAGCTTCTTCATAACCATTTACCATCTTCATTCTAGTCATAGCCGTGTGCATCCACGGAACTCCACGAGTAGCACTAATTCTAAGTGGTAAAAATAAGTGATTTATTTCATCAGCTGGTATTCTCTCTCTTGTAGTATCTCTATTTGTAAGTGTTTGATTACCAGGGTGAGTTTTGTGAAGATGGTATGCAACTGGTTTATTCCATTTGTCATACTCAATACCCATTAAGATATTTCTATCTTTATCGTTATATTGTTCATCTAAGTGATCAGCTTCTAAAAGTTGAAGTGCAAAGCCAAATTCATTATCAAAACCTTTAACTTTTCGTATAAGTACTTCACCATCTTCAGCAAGTGTACCCATAACCATTTTCATAATGTCTATAAATGAGTACTTACCAGTAACATCACAATTACCTTTTTTACACCATTTTTTCCAAGCTGTTTCAATAATGTCATTTGCTTTTTTATCAAGATTACCGTTTGTATCTTTGGCTTGATTTTGAAGTTTAATACCTTGACTACCAACTACATTAGATTTAATCATTCTTTTAAATTTTTTCGCATAATCATCATTTCGCATAAGCTCACGACTTCTATTACGAATACTTTTTAAATCTTTTTTTATATCAATATTAGCAGTATTGTTTGATGGTATCCATGAAGCATACAAGTTGCTAGTACTTGCAGCATTAAAGTTTCTCTTTTGCTTTTGTGGTGTAGCTTTTTTAAGTTCAAATCCAAATAATTTCACATTAAAACCTAGTCAATACTTTACGACTTGGATTACCAAGACCGGCTTCTAAATCAGCAGCTACTTGTTCAGCTTTCACTTCACCTTTGTATTGTCTTCTTAGTTTTTGAAGCTCTTCAAAAGAGTATTTTTCTAAAGACCTACCAGCGATTTCATATTTAGCTACATCATTATCAGCTTTGCCGAGTAGCATAGCTTCTATTTTGGTAAGCATTTGTTGAGCAAATGTATCAGCCAAATTAAACCCCTAGTTTTTATCTTGGCTGTATTATTTCAAAATAGGTAGATAATTTAAAAGGGACAAAAATTATAACTTTAGAAGATTTTTATATTTTTCCATTTCATTTTCTAGTATTGTTTGCACAAAAGAACTCTTAGGTATTCCCAGTTCTTCAGCTATAACTTCAATATCAATGATTGTAGATGTTTTAAGTCTAATATCTAGCTTCATTTTTGGATTTTCGCTTTTAGGTCTTCCAACACTCTTTTTTTCTTTTACTACTTCCATGAGTTCGCCCATCCCTTTTTATGTGGTCTAGTTACCTTTTGTTTCAACTGCACTTCCTTTTTAACTGGCTGAATACTCTCTTTGATTTTTTTATAATTTGGATTGAGTATTGCAAGAGCTGCTAAATTATAAACCGTATAATCAAGTGCTTCATTTCGTGGTCGTGTTGGTTTCCATACACGAACTGGTCTACCTTTTTTAAAAGTTGTAACAAGTTTTTCACTTGTAAGCATTTTAAAGTACTCTTCATCAAAGTTTTTATTGAAGTGCATATATCCCTCTCCGAACTCTTCAAGCTGAAGCCTACTAAAAATAAGTTCTTTTGCAGTATCAGTTCCAACTGTAAACAACTTCACTTTTAATTTGTTTGATGTAGTCGGTCTTGATACAATAGGTTTACCAGCTATACTTGACCCTTTAACTGCAAACACTCTTTTCACTTCTCTTTTTTTACAAAACTTATACACCTCATCAGTAAAGTGTCCACCACTATCAATACAAGTACAAGATATTCTTAGTTCTACACCATCAGCTCTTTTGTAAGTATCATTTATGATATTGTCTAAATCATCCCACACTTGTTTTTGACTTGGTTTACCCTCAATTCTAAAAGGCATAACACCCCAACTCTCATTACCATCACCCCAGGCTTTCACTTCACCCTCTAATCTATCATCTTGTGTATCAACTCCACAAGTAAGAACTACTACATCATTTGGCAAAACTGTATAATCTTCACGATTAGCCATAAGCTTATTATCTTCTATCTGTTCGCCTTGGTCATCTTCCCATGTTTCACCAAGGGAAGTATTTACAAAAGTTTTAAGTGTGTGTTGGCTCTTTTTTGCTTCTAAAAAAGCTTTGGCCATATCTGATAATTTAACCCAAGGGCTATAAATCTCATTTAACCAAAATCCAGCTACTCCATTTGCTGGTGCTTCAGCTATCCACTCACCTTTACTTACTGCTCTCCATCTACTGCTATCATCCCAAGCAGTTCCACAATGTTCACAAAAGTACTTAGCAGTTTCCGGCTTTCCATCATCCCAAGAAACATTAGCCCATTTAAGCACTTGTAATTTTGAACATTCAGGACACGGTACATTAAACTTTCTTTTGTCGCTATCTTCATAAGCTGCTTCAATTCTACTAACATCTTTAATTGTTGGTGTTGATGTAAGCATTCGCTTCTTATTCCAAAAAGTAGTACTTCTTTTAAATGCAAGGTTTACTGGGTCACCCTCTGCACCAGCACTTGGTGGGTATCTATCAACTTCATCACACAAAACAACTCTTACAGGTCTTGAAGCAAGTGAAGCCGGACTGTTTGCACCAGCCATTGTTATATGACCACCAGCAAAGCTTTTATGTAAGATTGTATTTCCACTATCTTTAGCTTTGCTATCTTTGATTTTATGAGTTAAAACTTTTGTATCTCGTGTCATTGGTGCTAGTCTATCTTTACTAAATGCTTGTGCCATATCTAAAGTTGGTTGCAACAACAACATAGGGCTTGGGTCTTGGTCTACAAAATAACCAATGATATTTAGTAGTGCTTCAGTCTTGCCAACTTGTGCTGAAGACATCCAAACAACTGTATGTATATTTGGGTCACTAAAGGCATTCATAATTCCTCTTTGATATTCTGCTCTACTGGTTCGCCACTTACCACTTTCAGCACTTGCTTCACTTGATAGTTGTCTATACTCATCAGCCCACTCTGATACTGTTAGCTTTTTTGGTGGTTTAACAACCTTTACACATTGAGATACAATCATTCTATATCTTCCAAGTTGCTAAGTTCTTCTAGTAGCTCGAACATATAACTTTCAACAACTACTGCAACATCTTTTTTTTCAGTAAGTCCAACTAGATCACTTGAAATTTTAGTAGGTAGTGCCAAAGCTTTATCTCTAAAAGCTTTTAGTATTCGCTGCACATCTTTTACAATCTGTTCTTTTGGTATTAAAAGCTTTTCGCCCTCTAAATACTTTTGCTGATTAATTTTACCAGTCCAAAAGTCTTTTATGATTTGTACTTTTTGGTTTCCAGTACTGGCACTTAACAACAAATCTTTTAACTCATCTAAATTATCTTGGTTGTATAAATCACTATCTTTAATATTTTTGCTAGTAGCTTTTTCAATTTCAGGTATTACAATTTCAGGTTCTTTTTTAGTTCTAGCTTTTCTAGCAGTTGTTTTTTTCGCCGGCGAAATTTTAGAACTTCTATTCGCTGCTCTTTGACTATCTCGTGTTGGGTCTTTTATATCCAAGTAAGTTTTTAAAGCACAATCTCTTTTTAACTTAGTTCCATCAAGGCACTTATTAAACACACCTTTTTTTACTAGCTTAGATATATATGCAGCACTTACACCGTTTGCTTTTGCTAAATCTGTTTTTGTAATGTATTTTGTATCCATTTCTTAACCTCTAAACTTAAAACTTTCTAAAACTTAACCAAGTTGCAAAGTGGTTAAAAAACCACTCCAAACAACTACTACAAGGTACTTAGCACTATGTGAAGATATACTGCAAAACTTAACCAAGTTAAAAATTACTATGTCTAGCACTTTTTCGCACTCGCTAGTACCCTTAGTAGGAATACTCCATATAGTACCTTTAAAACCTCACAAACAAGGGGGTTAAAGCCATTAATTAAATTAACCTTAACCCTCTTTATATATTCCACATAGTTATATTTATTTAACCAACTACTTAACCAATTAAAAAACTCGGTGTAAAAATACTTAGCTAAAGATTTAACTATTAGTAAGAGTGATAATATTTCTAACCTATTTCTATACATAAGTTCAACCACCTTTTTACACCTTTCCTATGTAGAAATTAAAGTTGTCTTGTAGCTTCTTGCTGAACTCATTTCGTGCCATATCATCAGCACCTTTTAAAATCTTATCATTGAACATTTGAGGGATAGAGATTGTTGCAACTGCTCTAATCTTTTGTGACCCTTTTTCTCTTTGGAGTACTGCTTTACCACTCTTAGATAAGAAAGCTCTCTTTAATACTTTTCTACCGTTATCCTTTCTAATCCTCACACTCACATTACCTCTCTTCTTTAATGCTTTTGCACCAAAGCGAATAGCATTAAGTGGGCTACTTCTTATTTGCATTTGATACTTCATATCTTCATATCTTGACCGTTTTACTTGCATGAACTGTTTTATATCTTTTGCTTTGATGTTGTATGTTCTTCTAACTTCTTTAGTGGTGTAGGTCTTCATCTTTGCACCAATATCATTAACAGTTCTATTAAGTGCCTTTCTATATACCCTTGGATTTAGAGTTGCTAAAACCTTATCCAGTCCATCAAACTCTACTTTCATTTCAGCCATTTTATTTCTCCATTTTTTTGTTTAATAAAACTTTATCTACTATTTCACACATCTTTTTTATCTGTTCAGCATTAAGCATTTGTGCTAAATATGCTTTTAATCTAAGAGCTTGTTTTTTATCAGATTTAGTTACCATTGAAACTATCCTTATATAAATTTTGTGCAAACTCACGACCACTATCAGGCATTAGTTTTGCATACTTCAATGTTTGTTTAATGTCTTTATGGTTCATAAGCTTTTGTATCTCTTGGATTGATACACCGGCTATTGCTAAGTGTGAAGCAAATGTATGTCTAAGTGTGTGTATCACAACACGGTTAGCTCTATCATCTTTTGCTAACTCACTATTAAACTTGTTAAATATCTTTGTGAGGTCTAAATATATTCTTTGGTATTTTGTAGCAGCTCCATCTTCAGACACTACAAAACTATTAGCCCCAAAGTTTTTAATATGCTCTTCTAACATTTCAAAAGTATCTTCATCTAAGTAACCCAAATAAGTATCATTTCTTTTGAAGTCTTTTAAAGTGATCGTTCTAGTTTCCAAATTAATATCTTTTTTTTGAATAGATAATATACTGTTGGCTCTTGCACCAGTTCCAAGTGCTATCTTTACAAATAGTTTTAGAACTTTGTTATTTTGTACTGCTTCATTTAGTTTTTCAATCTCTGAAGTACTTAGGTATCTTAGTCTAGTGTTGTTCACTCTAAACAGCTTTATGTTTCTAAAAGGGCTATAACTAATAATTCCTTTTGCTATTCCAAAACCAATTATTCTTTTGATAAGTTTTATTATTATGTTGATTGTACTGGCACTCTTACCATCAGCTTTTTTAAGTGCTTGAAGTTCATATATCAAACTATCATCAAGCTTTGCAATGGTTACATCACCAAAACTTGGCTGTATATGATTTTGATACATTTGCTGGTACATTTTATTGCTTTTATTGTGAGCTTCATTACTCACAAAGTAAGTTTCAGCCAATTTATCAAAAGTTAAATGTTTAAAACTCTTTTGGCTCAAATCAATACCGTGTCTTTGTTCACTTAGTATTTGGTTTCTTAGCTCTATTGCTTTTTTTTCAGTAATACCCTCACTTTTACGACCAACTTTTTTATATTGAGTTTTACCAGCTATTTTATAAACAATGTAGTAAGTTATATCTCCATTTTTTAAGTGATTAAGTTGCACTTTTGAGCCATACCTTTTACTACTTTGCATTTAAAATACCTCTGTTTGAATGTCCGTACATCATGTATTGAACTGCTTTTAGTCTAAGTTCTTTTGGTATAGTTTCAACAACTTGTGTAGTAAAATATTCTTCTAGCTTAGAGTTATAGTAAGCAGCTGCTTCAGCTCTTTCCATTCTAGGCTTATGTGGCGGTAAGCTTGTCACATCTTCAAGTTTGTTTCCATCTTGGTAAGTTCTCATTTTAGCTTCAAACCAAGCTTCACCGTATGTAAGCATATTAAAACCACAACATTCTAATAACATCAAAAAATACATACCATGAAGCAAGACTTACAAACCAGTAATTCAAATTATTTGTATATACTTTTTTTGGCTTAACACACCAATCAATAAATCTACCAATCATTTCAGCCATTCCTTTTTAATTTTTCTGCTATCGTAAATAAAACCAAGCTTTGTACATTCAGCATATTTATCAATACCTTTTTTAATTATTCGCAAATTTCGCCGGCGAAAATTTTGTCTACTAACTTCGTTGCTTGTTCCCATGTCTTTACATAAGCTTTTGCACCGTCCCATCTGTCTAGCTTTTTGTTTTTCGTTAGCCAAAATTTCATCCCATTTTTGAGTTTATAGATGTAGTAAAGCTTATCTTTACCAGTTCTATCGATCTCAATACATACATCAAAATCAACAGCCATCTATGCACTAACTTTCACTTTATCAACTAAGTTTCCCATCATTGATGATATATTTTCACTAATTGGCTCATCTTTTGTAAGTTCCATAAGTCCAGCTGCTTGAGAGTTTTCAAGTTGCTTTACATCATCAGGGTTGTAGTAAGGCACATATTCAACTACACCTATTTTATGCTGGTTAGCTAAACACCATTTATAAACTGCACCAGCTTCTGCATTATTGAGCTTTTTGTATGTACCGTGTTCATTCTGCACATATTTGTTTATAAGCTCACCATCTTTATCCATAGCTATAACAACAAAGTCATAATAGTTACCAGCACCGTTTGCTATCTCTTTGCCTTTGTAATAAGTTTGTAGGTATTCTTTAACATCATCAGTAGTTTTAAAAAGCTTCACACCACTTCTTAGTTGCATTTCAGTCATTTTTTTTCTAAAATCAAAAAGAGCAGTTTTAGTAATGAGTTCTTTACTCATCATTGGTTGCACATAGTTCATTCTAAAAATTAAAAACTCTTTTATTCTGCTGTCCGGTATATCACTAATCAGATCGTTTAATAAATCAGCTTGAACTTCATTTATCTCTAAAGCTTGTTGTAGGTATTGAACTCTATTCATGTGTAGCTCCTATATGAATTTGTGGTGTTATATCAACATCAATTACACTTCCTATTGCAAAGTGGTCTTTAGGTATTGAACCAAACTTACTAAAATCAGTTTGTGCAGCTGGTGCAGATACATCTGTATATTTTCCCTCTAAAACTTTTATGAAGTTTGTATCATTTGCGATTAACCAATCAAAATCAACTTTCCAGTTACGATTGTTTTTACCTTGAAGAAAATTACTTTGTTTGATATTTTCTAAAGCTGCTTTAAAATCTTCTAAAAAGTTTTCATTCTCTTTTAGTCTAGTAATGAGTTTAGATTTTCTCTTAGATGTAATTTTAGATACTTTGTTTAGGTTGAGTTTTTTAGCTAAGTTATTCCAAAGTTCTAAAATTGTTGGAATTTCTTTTTTATCTTTTTCTTTATCTGACGGTTCTATTGACGGTTCATATATGGTGGTTAATATAGCTAGTTCACTTTCGGAACTAGGGGCTAGTTCACTTTCGGAACTAGGGTAGTTCACTTTCGGAACTGTGGTAGGTAGTTCCGTTTCGGAACTGTGGTTGTCTTTTTTATGTCTTAATGACTGTTTAAATTTTGTAAAATCAGATATATTTACATCAATAATATTGATAATATACTCATTCGATGTATTGCTTCCATCTTCTCTCTTTCTTGTTTTTCTTTCTAATACACCAAATTTTTCAAACGATTTTAATATATAGCTTAATGTAGATTTTCCAACTTTTGTTTTTTTCATAATAGTGTTCCAAGATGGAAAACAATATCCCTCATCACTAGCATTATCAGCAAGAGATATAAGCACTAAAAGGTCATTACCTTTAAAGTTTGTTTCCCAAGCTTTTGTTATTAGTTTTAAACTCATGCTGAATATCTCCTATCTTCAGTATATTCATAAGTAGTTTCTTGTGCTTTTATCTTTTGAACTCCAAGAACACCACTAAAAATATATGTATTTGGCTGTATATCTTTGTTAAAACAATCATCTATCAAACTATCAATAGCTTCTTTTTTGTTTAGATCACAAAACTTTCTTTGTAAGTTAGATAATGTATCACTTGAAAACAATCGCATATATGAAGATGGTAAATGTTCTGAAACTCTATTTTTATATATTTTTATCTCATGTAAGTTAGTTGTGGAGTGAGTTACAGCCATAACTCTATTTATGCAGTTGTAAGCAACTCTAAATGTTTCCTCATCTTTTTTTGTTAAGTTTTTACTCATAATTTTCCTAGTTCCATCTAAATATGAACCCTCTTATTGAAGAGCCAGTAGGAACTGGATATAATTACTGGCTCATATTTAGATATTAAATGTGTGTGAAAACTATAAGGGGGTGAATTTCCAGTTCTTGACCCCTTATAGCCTCAATAAAACCTATCTTTAAATAGGCTCTATGAAGCTATTTATCACTTATTGCAGTATGCAGCACCAAGTCTTTTAGTTCAGCATTAGCTTTTTGTG
>Ga0256837_1002041_pt1 | contig 13052 bp, 11 predicted proteins | sample 4562384metaG_FD_185976 | JGI IMG/M metagenome (GOLD analysis project Ga0256837, IMG submission 185976) | Hydrothermal vent microbial communities from Guaymas Basin, Mexico - 4561-384 | ecosystem: Environmental > Aquatic > Marine > Hydrothermal vents | place: Mexico: Guaymas Basin | collected... | reverse complement strand
TGGGAACATAAAAAAATTATAATGTAACGATGTTATTATAGATAAATACAAGCAAAGATAGTGTAAAATTCGAAATTAAGTTAATAATGAAGGAAACAAATGATAAAAAATATACTTGCTCTTATAGGAGCATTGGTTTTAGTTGGTGCTATTGGCGGCTATGCAAAGTTTGGTGGAGATGTAGCTAAACTCGATAAAGGGGCAATGCCTGCTTATATGGATATGTTTGCAAATGTAATGAAAGATGGCGACCCAGCTAAAGCGATGATGAAAGAGTTCAAGGTTGATGAAGATGTAACTAATGAAGATGTTGGTGAATCTGTTCATGCATTAGCAGAAGAGTATAACATGCGTATCACAGGTGATATTAAAATGTTTACAAAAGAAGATGCAAAACCAAACGAGGTAAAACATGCAAGAATTTTTTCTTTATGTTCACTTCATATTGCTAAGATCTTTTTAAATCATTCACGTTATTTTGGTGGTTTTATGCCATGTAGAATTATGCTTGTAGAGTATGGAAATGGTGAAAGATACCTAGTAACTATGGACTTAACACTTGCTATCTACGGTGGTTTTCCACTTGAAGGTCAAATGCTAGAACTTGCACAAAAAGTACAAGATGCAATGATAGAAATCCCTGCACGTGCAGCAAAAGGTGACTTTTAGTCATCTCTTTTCAATAAATGCCTTTTTAAGGTATTTATTGGTTTTCTTTTCTTACATCAAATATTTCCCTTAAATAACTATTAACACTATAAAAGATATAATCTCGTAATAAACAGCCATAGATAGGCCGTCGTAATAATAAAATATATAAAAGGTATGATAATGGAGTGCGAATTTCCAACAGTTAATTCCAATATGGATGAAGTAAAAGAGATTTTTGAAAGTGTGAAAACCATTGCAGTACTTGGTCTTTCTCCTGATGAAACGAAAGCTTCTCATAGAGTGGCTAAGTATCTTCAAGAGGTTGGGTTTACCATCATTCCTGTGTATCCTAAAGAGGAAACTATTCTTGGTGAAAAAGTGTACCGTTCTTTAAAAGAGATCCCTTGTGCGGTAGATATGGTAGATATTTTTAGAAAACCAGATGCACTTAAAGCTATAGCAGAGGCTGCCATAGAACGTGGTGATGTCAAAGTTTTTTGGTCACAACAAGGTATTGTAAATAATGAAGCAGCTGAGATGGCAAAAAATGCAGGTTTACAAGTTGTACAAAATCAGTGTGCTATGGTTGATCATAAAAAATTACAAAATTTAAAATAGGCAGATTTTTTGTTAGATATAAATAAAGTATATGAAGCCCAAAAAAGAATTCAAGGTGTCGTAACGAAAACACCTTTTTCATTTGCTCCCCATTTAAGTGAGATAGCTCAAGCTGATGTTTATCTCAAAAAAGAAAACTTACAGATTACAGGTGCTTTTAAAATTCGTGGTGCTTATAATAAAGTAGCATCTTTAAGTGATGCACAGCGTTCTTGTGGTGTGATTGCTGCAAGTGCTGGAAACCATGCACAAGGTGTAGCACTCTCAGCCAGTAAATTTAATACTCGTGCTGTAATTGTGATGCCAGAATCTACACCACTTACAAAGATTAATGGGGTAAAACATTATGGTGCAGAGGTTATACTTGCTGGTGCTAATTATGATGAAGCTTATGCATATGCAAAAGAGTATGGTGAGAAAAACTCTATGACCTTTGTGCATCCTTTTGAGGATGAAGAGGTTATTGCAGGGCAGGGTACAGTTGCACTAGAGATACTAGAGAGCTGTAAAGAACTTGATGCTGTTGTGATTCCTGTAGGTGGTGGTGGACTCATCGCCGGTATGGCTTCTACTTTAAAATCTTTAAACCCAAATATAGAAGTGATAGGTGTTTCAGCTCTTGGTGCTCCTGCATTTAAAAACTCTTTTGAATTAGGGCGAGCTGTTGACACAACAAGTGTACGTACTATTGCTGATGGTATTGCTGTTCGTGACACATCTACTGTAACTTTAGACTTAGCATTAGAGTCGGTTGATAAAATCATTAGTGTTGATGATGAAGAGATTGCAAGTGCTATTTTATTTCTTTTAGAGAAACAAAAGCTTGTTGTAGAAGGTGCAGGAAGTGTTGGAGTAGCGGCACTACTTCATGGAAAACTAGAACACCTTAAGGGAAAAAAGTTTGCCATAGTTCTCAGTGGTGGAAATATGGATGTTACACTTCTCTCTGTTATTATAGAAAAAGGGCTTTTAAAATCTGGTCGTAAGATGAAAGTAACAGTGACACTTGTCGATAAACCAGGGTCATTGATGCGTTTTACTGAGATACTTCAAGAATTAAATGCTAATATAGTGCATATTGCCTATGATAGAACATCAATCTCTTTAGATTATGGTGATGCGAATGTAACTGTACATATGGAAACTAAGGGTGAACTACACCAAGAAGAGATTCGTAAAGCACTCAAATCTGAAGGGTATTTAAGGGACTAAGTAGATGGAAGTTGTAAAAGTTAAAGATATAAAAGAACCAGTTATTTTAATAAAGATTATGAAAAATAACACTCTTTTGATTGTTGATGCAGATACAACTGTTCGTTATTTTGATAAATATGACCTAACTCTTCTTTCTGGATTTAAAGCCAAAATCACTCATAAAAGATACAAAACAAGTGTCGTGGCGTTTAGTAATGATAAAGAGTACTTTGCTTCAATGAGTTCTGACTGTAAAGAATCACGACTTTATAGTGTTAAAACAAAAAAAACTATAGCGAAGGTGAATCGACACCATGGAGAGGTCTCTTGTGTAGGGATAGACCCATCGAGTAGGTATATGTTCTCTTGTGGAGATGATGGTAAAACCTTTGCTATTGATGTCAAAAGTGGCAAGCTTGTTTTTACGATGCCATCGCATGTTGATACCATTAACGATATAGCTTTTAGTGCTAACTCTAACTGGGTAGCAACAGCCTCTTACGATAGAAAAATCTCCCTCTTTAATCTCGCAACTATGACACCAAAAGATAAACTAAAAGCTCATGCAGCACCCATAATGAAACTGAGGTTTATTAAACAAAATAGACTACTAAGTTTTGATAAAAATGCCAAAGCGATTGTTTGGGATATATACAGCGGTAAAGTGGTTGAGAGGTTGCAAGGTATCCATGATGATATCACTCAAGTTACAACAGCAGAGGATGATAAATTTTTATTTATTGGAACAAATCTTGGGTATGTTTTGCTGTATGATTTAGATACTTATGAGCTTTTATCGAAGCGATATATTAAAATTACCTCTTCGATAACCGCTTTAGAATATGATGAGGAGAATAGACTGCTCATTATTGGGACAGAGGGTGGAGAGGTCCTTTTTTATAATATTTATGAAGATGAAGAAAAATTAGAACAACTTCTCAAACAAAAAGATTTTGATGGTATTCAAAAAATTGGTGAAGAAAACCCGATTCTTTCTTACACAAAAATTTATGATTTGGTAGCTAACCTTTGGGAAAATACTCTAAAAAAAGCAAAAATAGCACTCCAAAAAGGGGATAAAAAAACAGCAGAACTTTTACTCAAAAGTTTTAAAGATATCCCTTCTAAAAATACAATAATCCAAAAAGTGATGATGGAGTATGTAGATTTTGAGAAATTTCACAAATTTGCAAAAGAGGGTAAACTAGCCCTTGCTTATGGCTTAGCAAATACACACCCAATGTATAAAGATTCTGCGATCTATAGAGCTTTGGAAAACAACTGGAAAAAAGCTTTTAATGTAGCTCAAAAATATGCTCTTGAACCTAAAGGGATAGAAAAAGCTAAAGAGATTTTAGCTCCATATCGAGGGATAAGTGAGAAAACAAAACTTATTCAAGATTTGATGACTAAAGGGGAGATATATAAACGTTTTAAAGTTGCTTTAGCCCAAAAAGATTTTAAAATTCTTTTTGAACTTATCAAGCAACACCCATTTTTAAAAGAGTTTCCAGAATATGACACTATTATGAGTTATGCAGACTCGCTTTACATCAAAGCAAGACAACTGATGGATAAGGGGGAGATCCATGCAGCAACAAAAACACTAAGAGTTCTTTCTAATTTTGCTGATTTTAAAGAAGAAGTTGATGAACTTATGCAAGATATAGAAAACAAGCAACGTTTTATCAATGCTGTAAGAGATGAAGATATTGAACAAATCTATAATCTCATGGCACAAACTGAAGATTTGGAAAATACACCTGAGGGGCAGAAGTATTGCGATGATTGGAATGAAGCACTTGCTATAGCAAATGAGTATGCAGTGACTGGAGATGTGGCAAATATCAAAAAAGTATTAGCACCTTATATGAAAATTTCTTCTAAGGTGATCTCTATTGCAACTGTTTTTGCTTTGTGTTATATGGCACAGTTAGAAAATGCAATACGGGAGAAAAAAGATAAAAAAGTTTTAGAAAGAGGGATTAAAAACTACATTGTCAACTTTGGTTTAACAGAACAGATAGAAAACTTTTTTCAAATTTTTAAAAGATACTACCCCGATTCAAAACTTAACCTTGAACCACTACATAAAGGTTCCTTTAGTATGTGGCGACCAGCGATGATAGTAGACTCAATCTTAGATTAGTTTTACTCCCTTCAATTACCTTCCTCTTTAACCTCAAATATAGCTCTTTTAAAGTATAATCAGCAAATTTTTAAAATTATACTTTTTTAGAGGAGACTTTTCATGCAAATTAGTGGCGCACAGATGGTCATTGAAGCACTTATTGCTGAGGGTGTAGATACAGTTTTTGGCTACCCTGGTGGAGCAATAATGAATGTCTATGATGAGATATACAAACAAGACGGATTTAAACATATTTTAAATCGTCACGAACAAGCTTCTGTCCATGCTGCTGAGGGTTATGCAAAAGCAAGTGGAAAAGTGGGTGTAGCTATGATTACATCAGGACCAGGTTTTACAAATGCTGTAACAGGTTTAGCAGATGCATATATGGATTCGATTCCACTTGTAGTTATCTCTGGTCAGGTTCCAATGAGTCTTATTGGTACAGATGGTTTCCAAGAGATTGATGCTATTGGAATTAGTCGTCCTTGTACAAAACACAACTACCTTGTAACTGATGCAGCAGATCTTCCACGCATCTTAAAAGAGGCTTTTTATATTGCTAGAACTGGTCGTCCAGGTCCTGTGCATGTAGATATTCCTAAAGATGTCACAGCTCAGATTGCAGAATACAATTACGATATTGAACTAAATCTTGAAACATACAAACCACATACAAAAGGGAACCCTCGTCAAATTAAAAAAGCGATGGATGCTATTGCAAATGCGAAACGTCCACTTTTTTACCTTGGTGGTGGTATCATCAACTCAAATGCAGCTGATGAAGTTAGAGAGTTTGTACACAAATGTGGCATTCCTGCTGTTGAGACTTTTATGGCTCGTGGCGTTTTAAGTCATGATGATGAGCTTTTAGTTGGTATGCTTGGTATGCATGGTTCTTATGCTTCAAATATGGCAATGAGTGAAACAGACTTAGTGATAGGTCTAGGGGCTAGATTTGATGACCGTGTAACAGGAAAACTAAGTGAATTTGCTAAAAATGCAGATGTTATTCATGTAGATATTGACCCTGCTTCTATCTCTAAACTTGTGAATGCTGATTATCCTATTGTTGGTGATTTAAAGTCAGTTGTAACAGATATGTTAGAGCAAATTTCAAAAGTAGATAGCGATAACTATGAGTCTTGGAGAGAAACTATTAGCAATTTTGCAGAGCTTCATCCATTGACATTTCATGAAGATTCTGATCGTTTAAAACCTCAATGGGTTATTGAGCGTGTTGGTCAACTTCTTGGCGATGATGCAAATATCTCTACAGATGTTGGACAACATCAAATGTGGACTGCACAATTTTATCCATTTTCTCGTCCTCGTCAGTTTATATCTTCTGGTGGTCTTGGAACTATGGGCTTTGGTTTTCCAGCAGCTATTGGCGTGAAAGCAGCAACTCCTGAAAAAGTGAGTATTAACTTTACAGGGGATGGTTCAATCCTTATGAATGTTCAAGAGTTAATGACTGCGGTTGAGAAAAAGATTCCAGTTATAAACATCATCTTAAACAATAATTTCCTTGGAATGGTTCGTCAGTGGCAAACACTCTTTTACGATAAACGCCATTCAGAGACAGATTTAAGTGTTCAACCAGACTTTGTAAAACTCTCAGAAGCTTTTGGTGGAATAGGGTACAGAGTTAAAACAAAAGAGGAATTTGATGCGGCTCTTAAAGATGCCGTTGAAAAAAATGTGGTTGCATTTATAGAAGTAATTGTTGAGCGTTTTGAAAATGTTATGCCGATGGTTCCAGCAGGTGGAAGCTTATTTAATATGATGTTATTAGAGAAAAAGGAGACAAAATAATGATTGAAAGTAATGAAAGAAGAGTAGTTTCAGTTATTGTTGTAAATGAGGCAAGTGTACTTTCCCGTATTACCAACCTTTTTTCTGGTCGTGGTTATAACATCACATCTCTAACTGTTGCACCTATTCCAGACTCTAAGTACTCGCGTTTAACTATTGTTACTGCGGGAAGTGTTCGTGTTATTGAGCAGATTACCAAACAACTTCATAAGCTTATTCCAGTTTTAAAAGTATATGAACATGAAGATATGGTAGAAAAAGAGATGGCGATGATTAAGATCCCTATGAGTGAAAACTTAAGTGATATCAATGCTCTTTGTGAAGCATATAATGGAAAAATTGTGAATGCTGGAGAAAATACTATCATCGCGATGGTTTCAGATGAACCAAAACGTATAGATAACTTTCTTCATGCTATCAAACGCTACAATCCAAAAGAGATTGTAAGAAGTGGTGCTGTCGCACTAGAGAGATAATCTATGAAGTTAAGTGAGATTGCATCTATTTTAAAGTGTGAATTGAGTGCTCAAGATAGAGAGATAACATCTATGAATACTTTAAAAGATGCTAACTCTTCAGAGCTTACCTTTGTTTCAAATGCAAAGTATGTCAAAGATATAAAAGATACAAATGCTGCTGCAATTATTATATCTTCTGCACTTCTAGATCAGGTTCCTGAGTCTTGTGTGGCTTTAGTTGTTGAAAATCCTTACTGGTCTATGGCTGAACTTTCAAAATATTTTGCAGCTCCTATCGAAGATGATTCTTTAGTTGATGCACAAATAGCTGAAGGAACAATCATCTCACCTAAGGCAGAGATAGCAAAGGGTGCAATCATTGGCAAAAACTGTACTATTATGGCTCATGTATATGTAGGTACCAAGAGTATTATTGGTGACAACACAATACTCTATCCTAGTGTTACAGTGTATAGAGACTGTAAAATAGGCAGTGATTGTATTATTCATGCCAATACTGTTATAGGATCAGATGGTTTTGGATTTGCTACAAATAATCTAGGTCAGCATAAGAAAATTTACCAAAATGGAAATGTTGTTATAGAGGATGATGTTGAGATTGGAAGTAATGTAAGTATTGACCGTGCTGTTTTTGGTTCTACTATGATTAAAACAGGTGCTCGCATAGATAACCTTGTTCAGATTGGACATAACTGTGATGTGGGTGAATACTGTGTATTTGTTGCACAATCAGGTTCAGCAGGCTCTACAAAATTTGGTAGAAATGTTGTGATGGGTGGGCAAGCTGCAACAGCAGGACACCTAGAGATAGCTCCATTTACTACTATGGCTGCCCGTAGTGGTGTAACGAAGAGTATTAAAGAGAGTGGGGGAACATTTGCAGGTTTTCCACTTATGCCACACCGTACATGGCTTAAACTTCAGGGAAGAATTGCTAAACTACTTAAATAAAACAATATAAGGATTTATTATGAGTAAAACAATTGCTTTAAGTGGAACAAAAAATGGTGTTATTTCGGTAACTAAGATAGATGAACCATATGGAGAGGGAAGTGCTAGTGTAGCTAGTGTGGGGATCTCTTTAGCTGGAAATGCTAATGAGCCAGAGTGGAAAGTACATATCCCTCTTGATAATTTAGATGAAGTGATCAAAGCACTTCAAGCTCTCAAATAGATTGAGAGGGCTTTTTAGCCTCTCAACTCTTTTACAAACTCTTCAATACGTGCAATACCAGTACGGATACTCTCAATATCAGTCGCAAAACTAAATCTAAAATACCCTTCACTACCAAAACCTACACCTGGGACTACTGCCACCTCTTTACTCGCAAGTAGATCTTTTGCAAATTTAAGAGAATCATTTGTAATCTCTTTAATGTTAACAAAAAGATAAAATGCACCATCAGGTTTTAATACACTCACTCCATCAATCTCATTGAAAAGTTTTACAGCTTCATTACGACGAAGTATAAACTCTTTTCTCATCATCTCTATATCTGCATCTGCTGAACCATCTAATCCAGCAATTGCTGCCATTTGAGTGATAGAGTTAATGTTAGATGTACTTTGAGATTGAAGCTTTTTCGTCGCTTTGATTAGATCAGCATCGTATGCTGCCATATATCCAAAACGCCATCCTGTCATAGCAACAGATTTACTAAGTCCATTGATAGTTACAGTACGTTTGAACATATCTTCACTTACACTTGCAGCAGAAGTAAATTCACCCTCGTACACAAGTTTTTCATACATCTCATCACTTGCCACAATCACCTTAGTACCCTCAAGAACTTTACCAAGAGCAGTAAGTTCCTCTTTAGAGTAAACACTTCCTGTAGGGTTTGATGGTGTTGTAAGTATAAGCATTTTTGTGTTGTCTGTAAGTGCATCTTTAAGTTGTTCAGGTGTGATTTTAAAACCACTTGCATCATCAGTCGCAATCTCAACAACATCTCCACCACAGTACTTAACAAGCTCAGGATAAGTCACCCAATATGGTGCAGGGATGATCACTTCATCACCCTTATCTATTGTTGCAGAAAAAAGATTAAATAGAGAGTGTTTTGCACCATTATTTACTATGATCTGATTTGGAGCATACTCAAGGTTGTTATCGCGTTTGAGTTTTGTAGCAATAGCACTTTTAAGTACTGGAATTCCATCAACAGCCGTATATTTTGTGAATCCTTTATTGATAGCATCAATAGCAGCATCTTTAATAACTTGTGGTGTATCAAAGTCAGGTTCTCCAGCTGAAAAACTAAGGATATCTTTCCCCTCAGCTTTCAACTCCTGTGCTAAAGTTGTAATAGCAATAGTGATTGATTCAGATAGTGTGTTTATGCGATTTGTTAGCATAGGCATTTTCCTTCAAAAAAACTCAATGAGCGAAATATTTGTGTAATTATACAAAAAGAATGATGTATATAAGTTGATGTAGGTGTGAAAAACTAAAAAAAATTAGTTTTTCATAGAAGTAATGAAAGATTCGTAGATTTTTTCAAGTTCTAAATCTTGTTCGAGGAGTTCTTTGTTGTCCTCAACTAAGATATGCTCTAAAACCGCAACACGTTTGAGCATATATTCAAACATCTCTTTATTGATATCTGGAAGCATATTATGCATAAATGGATCTTTACAACGCCCTTTTTCAATAACATGAGCGGGGATACCAATCGCAGTTGAGCAATCAGGTACCTCTTTAACGACAACAGAGTTAGCTCCAATCTTAGCATACTCTCCAACTACAATATTTCCTAGTACTTTTGCCCCAGCACCTAGTACCGCACCTTGTTTAATAGTAGGGTGGCGTTTACCTTGAATAAGTGAAACCCCACCAAGTGTTACCCCTTGATAAATAAGTACATCATCTTCAATGATAGCAGTCTCACCTATGACAACACCAGTACCATGATCGATAAAAACACGTTTTCCGATTTGTGCAGCAGGGTGGATATCTATATGTGTAAATATATGGTTTAATCCCATTATCATTCTAGCGATGCGTTTAAAGTTTGCACAGTAAAGCTTATGAGCTAATCTATACCAAGCCATGGCCCAAACACCAGGATAGTTAAATAAAAAATCGAGTTTGGAGTTAAGAGCAGGGTCATTCTTATAGGCATTTGCAAAATCTTCTTTTATATCATTGTATAATCCCAAAATTACATCCTAAATTGTTAATTTGTTGTTCGTAGGTAGCCATTTTGCTCTACAAAAGTTTCTAATTTTAGAAGTGTATCACTTTTTTCTTTTTCTGTGATAAAACCGCTTTTTTTGAGGTCATTTTTAAGTTTGTTTAAGATTAAATCTTTGTCATACCCAATATCATTAAGAACATTTAAGATGCTTTTTGACTCTACTCCATTAACAATGTGATGTCCCTCATCGTCAATTTCAATGGTATATTCATTTGGATGTGTAAAGAGGTTGTGTTGCATTCCAAGTGTTTCTTGGTAGGCTCCAACATTAAAAAAACCAAGAAAATAATCTTCCTCATCAATGTTAATATCGTGGAGATAAAGAGGCTTTTCAGGATTAAATCCAATCTCTCCATCACTATCGCAGGTGATATCCCAAAGTGAAGCAGCACGAAGGGGATCAGCATTAAGGTGATGGAGAGGCATCACAGGGAAATGCTGCTTAAGACCCCAATAATCAGGCAAAGATTGAAAGATAGAAGCATTGATAAGGTAGCGTTCTTGCAGATTTACTTGAAGCTGTTCTAATTCATCTGTACTCACTCCAGAGCTAAGATAAAGTGCTTTTTTAATGATGTTATGCACGAGAATCTCTGCATTTGAGCGATCTTGAAGATCAATGTATCCTAAATCAAAAAGAGTAAGAAGAGATTCTATATGATCGAGTGCATCATGAAGATACTCAATAGAATTTTTGTTATTGAGGAGTCGATTTAACTCTCGTAACTCCTCTATAAGTGGAGGATTTTTTTCTTTAAAGTTTAAAAGTTTTTCATGGTAGTCTTGTGTGAAAAGTTCTAAAACAGGGGTGATAAGTACAGCATGAGAAGCAACGATAAAACGCCCACTCTCAGTAAAGATATCTGGATGGGCCACACTTTTAGCATCCATAATTTCACCAAGTAAAAAAACAACCGAACTAGAAAACTCTTCGATAGAATAGTTATGACTTTTTGCATGTGTGTGTTGGTCGTATTCTACAGCTAGTCCACCACCAATATTAATGCTACTCAGGGCATCTGCATCCATCATTTTAAGCTCTGCATAGATATTTCCAGCTTCACGTAGAGCTCGCTTTATAGGAGCAATATCACTCATTTGAGAACCTATATGAAAATGTATCATTGTAAAGTTTTGAAGTAGTTTTGCACTCTTTAAAAGGGCTATAGCTTCTATAATCTCTGTAGAGGTAAGACCAAATTTTGCATCCATTCCACCACTTTTTGCCCAAATACCACTTCCAGCAGAGTGTAAACGAATACGGATACCGATATCTGGAACTTTTAAGGAACACTCTTTACTTATCTCTATGATAGTTTCAAGCTCACCTAAACCCTCAATGGTAAGAGTAATCTTGTGGCCACTTTGTGCTGCAATAAAACCAAGCATAATCATCTCTTTGTCTTTAAAACCATTGACGGTGATGTTTGCACCTTTTGGTGTTTGACTCATCGCCAAGATAAGTTCCGCCTTACTACCAGCTTCTAAACCGTAGTTAAACTCTAAACCCTCTTGAACAACAGCATTTACAACATGGGGAAATTGGTTAACCTTTAATGGAAAAACTGCATGAAAAGAGCCTTGGTAGCTGTTTTCTTTCATAGCTCTGTCAAAGTAGGAGTACAGACTTCGTATCTGTTTTTTTATAAGATGGGGAAAGCGGAGGAGTATAGGCCCTCGAATGCCAGTTTCACGTATCTCTTGAGTGATATTTAAGAGTGATGGCATAGATTTGAAGTTGAGTTTTATCTCTCCGTTTTCAATAATAAAATTTTTATTTGCCCAGATATTTAAACCAAAATTTTTCAATAATTAAGCCTTATATATGGAGCTTATGGTGAAAATATTTATCTATGTCAAAATATATTTCACCATTACGGTTTTTAAAAGTCAGTTTGTCTTTATGCAGTTCTTTAATACTTTTGACACCCATAACAGCCATCACAACTCGCATGTTTTTAATAAGATTTTTATGGTAGTTCCCTATCTCTTTTCCTTGTTTTACAACAAGATATGAAGCACGCTTTTTCTCATCTTGTGTTGCCATCCCAACGGGACAAACATGAGAACCAAAACCTGAACACATTTTCGCACGAATACATCCACCACTCATCATAAATCCACGAGCAATTCCAATAGCATCAGCTCCCATACACATGGTTATAATAGCATCATCAGGTGTTAAAATTTTACCACTTGCAATGATGCGAATTTTATGACGAACTTCATGCTTTTTAAGTATTGAATCTAAAAGATAAAGAGCATTGTTTGTTGTAAGTCCAACAGATTCCATAAGTTCAAGTGGAGCTGTAGCACTTCCACCCTCACCACTATCTACTGTGATAAAATCTGGGAGTGGTTTTCCCTCGGCATGGCGTTTAGAGATGGCTAGTGCTAACTCTTCTACTGCTGCTGCATCGGAGATAACTATCTTAAAACCTACAGGTTTTTTAGAGAGTTTTTGTAGTCTCTCTACAAACTCTAAAAGATGCTCTGTTGTATCAGCAAATGGAAATCTATTTGGTGAGAAAAGGTCTTTGCCCTCAGGTACACCACGATAGTAAGCGATATCAGCATTTACTTTAGTTCCTGAGAGTTTTCCACCTGTCTGTTTTGCACCTTGGGCGATTTTAATCTCAGTCATACGACAAAATTTCATCACTTTTTGGTAGCGAAGTTCATCAAATGCTCCATCAGAATCACGAACGCCATAAAGCCCTGAACTCATTTGAAAGATCATATTTGGAATGTCGTTTGGTACCTCTTTTGGGAAGCTCTCAAGTGGGGCTTTCCAGTTGACACGAAAAAGTACATGAGAATGTGTGTCGTATATGTAAGTGTTTTGTGTTGCTTTATTGAGTAAAATATTTCTGTACCATTTAAGTGCAACTTTTCTATTGAAAAGAAAATCTCCCATCTTAAAGACAAACTCAGCAAGAGGGGTGCTTTTTACTATCTCAA
>Ga0256837_1002040_pt1 | contig 13057 bp, 15 predicted proteins | sample 4562384metaG_FD_185976 | JGI IMG/M metagenome (GOLD analysis project Ga0256837, IMG submission 185976) | Hydrothermal vent microbial communities from Guaymas Basin, Mexico - 4561-384 | ecosystem: Environmental > Aquatic > Marine > Hydrothermal vents | place: Mexico: Guaymas Basin | collected... | reverse complement strand
CAAGAGCATGGGGTGGTGAAGTTTGGTGTTGAGAGCTATGGTGGGCTTTTGCTTAATCCTTGGTTTGACAGAGATTTATCGTTAGCGGGAAGGGTGAGTTATACTAACACGCAAGGGGAGCTAAAGAGTACGCTGATTGATGCCAAGCAGCCTTTGGCTTTTATCCCCTCTTTGGCGATCCATTTGGATGACAAAGCAAATAAAGACAGAACAATTAATAAACAAACTGATATCTGCCCAATCCTTACAACACATACCGATGAGTTTGATTTTGATAAGTTTCTCAAATGGCAGCTTTCTGCTGTTGGTGTTGAGGATGTAAAAAATATCTATGCCCATGAATTAAGTTTTTATGACACGCAAAAAGCCTCTTTTGTGGGATTGTATAAAGATTTTATCACCTCTGCACGTTTAGATAATCTTTTGTCATGTTATGTTGGTATGTTGGCATTGTGTAGTGTTGTAGATTCTAAGCCTATGCTTTTTGTAGCAAGTGACCATGAAGAAGTTGGTAGTGAAAGCGTAAGTGGTGCAGGTGGAAGCTTTTTGGAGAGTGTTTTAAAGCGTATCACCGACACGCAAGAGGAGTACACACAACTTGTTAGAAGTTCTTTGATGATAAGTGCTGATAATGCACATGCTATCCATCCAAACTATCCATCTAAGCATGATTCCAAACATGCACCATATATCAATGAGGGTGTGGTTGTTAAAGTAAATGCCAACCAACGTTACGCTTCTAACTCTCAAACGATAGCAAAATTTTTACATACTGCTGAGGTTTTAGGGCAAAAAGTGCAGCACTTTGTGACTCGTAGTGATATGGGATGTGGCTCTACCATTGGACCTATCACCGCAACACGTATAGGGGTCGATACGATTGATGTTGGTTTGCCAACCTATGCGATGCACTCTATTCGAGAGAGTGCAGGGAGTGATGATTCACACTCACTTTATACTATTTTGGTAGGGATGCAACTCTAAATGGCAACAATCACCCCTGATGAGCTCAATCTTTTAATAGAGCAGACCTACAAGGTTGAAAATGAGTTCAATGAACTCAAAGCCTCCTATGCACATCTACAAGATACCGTTGAAAAAGTTGTAGAGTTTTTGCCAAATGCGATCTGGATCTTAAATGAGGATGGGACTGTTTTTTTACAAAACTCACACGCAAGAAATTTATGGCAGCTTGTAAAGATGTTGGAGTACAAAGAGGAGGATTATGAACTGAGTTTTGAGAGTCGCTCTTTTTTGATAAAAAGCTCCACATACAAAGATAAAACGATGTTTTCTGCTACCGATATTACAGAGCAAAAACGAAAAGAGAACCTTGCAACCATGGGGCAGATGGCAGCACATCTCTCTCATGAGATTCGCAATCCCATAGGGGCTATTTCACTAATGAGTTCCACTTTGAAAAAGAGGGTTATTCCCGAAAATATCCCTATCGTCGAGGAGATTCAAAAGTCGGTTTATAGAATAGAGCGTATCATTAAAGCGACTTTGATGTTTTCCAAAGGTGTAGAGACCCATAAAAAGATATTTTCATGGAGTGAACTTCGTAGTGCTTTAGATACGGCAATAGAGTATTATGGCTATTCTAAAGAGATAAAGTTTGTGTTTCCCAAGGATGACTTTAGTATTAATGGAGACAAAGATTTACTAGAGATGCTCTTTAGCAATTTTATAGCAAACGGCATTGATGCTATCGAGATGGATGAGAATGAAAAGGGTATTTTGGAAGTGAGTCATTTTGAAGATGAAAATTATCATATCTTTCATATCAAAGATAGTGGTGTTGCCATTGAAAACCCTCAAGAGCTTTTTGAAGCGTTTAAAAGTACCAAACTCAAGGGTAATGGCTTAGGGTTGGTGCTTTCTCGACAAATTGCTCAAGCACACGGAGGTGATGTAAAGCTGTGCAACACGCAAGAGAAATGTTTTGAGATAAAAATAGCAAAATAGGAGGCTAGATGGAAAAAACAAAAGTAGATATACCTATGACAACACTTGATTTTTATAAGTATGAAAAGGAGGGTGTCGTTTATTATGAGTTTGATGCAACAGAGTGTAGCCCACCTGAACCTATGATAAATACGATGAATGCACTCAGAATTTTAGGTGATGGAGAAATTTTGTGTGGCAAGTTTTTTCATGAACCACAACCCCTTTATATGAAAATAGAGGAGTTTTTTACCTATGAAGCCAAAGAGCTTGATGATGGTAATTTTCTTATATGTTTTGAAAAAAAAGGGTGCAATAATGGCTAAAATTATTTTGGATGTTGCTGATGAAAATCTTGATGTTGTGCAAACTATTTTAGATAACTTAAAAGCAGGTTTGATTCTTTCTCAAAAAGTGGAAAAAAGTGAGCCAAAAACAGTATATACTCCCCCACAAAATCGTATCATACGTGAAGAGGAGCAGATGAGTATAGGTAGAAAGTATCTAAACCCTCAAGCTTTTAAAGCAAAGCTTCATAAAAAGGTTTAAGAGATTTTGACTATCTGAGGAGGAATTGTTGCAAATACCTCTTTGAGAGCATTGGCTCTTTTTTCTCTCATCTTTCCTGTTGCAAAAGGGGAGAGGTAGTATGCGATTTGGCGACACTCATCTTCATCATAGTTATTATCGTGCATAAAGACAACTGTTTTATCAAGCTTGTGTACATGCTCTGAGAGTGCTTGTGCATATGCTATGATATTTTTATGATGTCTGTCATATTTGTGTCCCATCCCAAAAAAAACAAATTTACCACTCAGGCGGATGTTGGGTACATCTTGGTAATTGAGTGTTTTGTCATAGCGTGTAAGCTGTGTAGAATGTAGTTTGTCAATATCAGCATCAAACTCCTCTAAAATAGGTGTCGGCTCAATATTTTCACGGTTATAGTTAAAAAGGTATTTGATCTCTATAAGTTTACCTTTATAGTGTTCTTTAAACGCTCTGTGGAGAATATGGTCTCTTTGTGTTTCTTGTAAAGGTACAAACTCATCATACGCTTCAAACCCATCCTCTTGTAAAAAACGGCTCATGGTAAACCCGACAGGCGTTACTTCAGGGTTATACAAAAAAACAGTTCCTGCGACATGTTTACGCTTTTTTTTGAGCATAGCTTTTAAATCTTGTGTTGTTATTTTCTCTTCATCATCTTTGTTTATATATATGTAGTGTTCGACCAAATAGTCCATATCGAAGTTTGTTGAAAATTTTCCAAATAGTTGCATATTAAATCCTATAATTATTGCCGCTATTATACTATAATTCGTGCTATGATTTATATACTCTTTTTAGTTTTTACACTTTTTATTTTATGTTTTGCTTTGTATCAGTGGCAGTATTTTATGATTTTTACCCCTGTATATTATAGAAAAGATGGTACTTGTGAGCGTTGTGAGTATGTAAGCATCAAAACTGATGATGGTATTGAGCTTGAGGGGGTTGTGTATGAACCCTCTCATCCAAAGGCGACACTCCTGTTTTTTGGTGGACGCAGTGATGACAGTGTAGCACTCATTCATAAGTTAGCACAAAACTATTCTCAGTTGCGTGTTATCACCTTTAATTACCGATCTTATGGTAAAAGTGGTGGAGAAGCAAGTGAAGCAAACCTTCTCAAAGACAGCTTACATATAGCTGCTTTGGTTGAGAAACATTATGGTTCTTTTTATGTGATGGGGTTTTCTCTAGGTTCTAGTGTAGCCGCATATCTTGCAAGTAAACACGCAACCAATGGGGTGTTTTTAGTGGGTGCGTTTGATTCTATCAGCTCTTTGGTAAAACAAAAGTATGGTATAGGCGTTCCCCCATTGTGTTTGCGTTATAAATTTAACACGCAGGGATATATTCAAAGAGTAAAAGAGGGTGTTTGCCTCTTTGTCTCCAAGGCTGATACCATAACCTACATAGAAAATGCACGCAATCTTAAAAAAGCTATACCAAACCTTGCGTGTTATGTGGAGTTTGATGATTTAAGTCATAAAGAGCTGCTGTGTAACACGCAAGTAGCACAAAAGATCAATAAGGTGATAGATGAACAAAGTGCTTCTGTATAAAATAATGTTTTTTACATGTTTAGGTGTTATAGAGTTTTTGGCAACAACGACGATTCATATTGAGGCTGTAGAATCTATGTGGGACAAATCAAACCACTTTATCGCTTTTTTTGTACTTTATGTTTTACTCTCTCTGGCTTATCAAAACTTTTCAACACTACTAAAAGCTGTATTACTCTTAGCCTTTGGAATGCAAATAGAGATAGTACAAAGTTTTATAGATGGACGATATTTTTCTATGCTTGATGTGGTGGCTGACAGTATCGGGATAGCTTTGGGGATTGTTGGGTATAAGTATGGAGTATCGAAAATAAAGATACTCCGTTAAAGTTTAAAGCAGTTTTTGCATCAACTCTATATGGTAAGACTCTTGGTAGTTGATAAAGTCAAAAAACTTCGAGAGTTTTTCATCTTTGATGGCATCACTTAACTCCTTACACATCTCTTTTGCAGCTTCTTCTTCTGCTATACCATCTTTGACAAACTGTTCTAAATCTTTGATGATGTAGGTCATCTCGTGTAGCTCTCTTGGAAGTGCTAAGATGCCTAATTTTGCCATCATATTGCCAAAAGATTTAAGGTGAAAGTGGGATTCATCTACCAGGTCTTGAAAGACTGAAAAGTGTTTAATCTCTTTTGTTCTGGCTTGCATATAAGCATAAACCAAAATAAGTTCATACTCTTTGTACGATTCCTCAAACAAAAAGAGGGTAAGCGCATCTATCTGATCTTGTGCCAAATCGTCCCACTCTCTTTTCATATTAAATGCTGTAACTTCTTGATTGTTTTTATTATCACTCATCACTTGTGAGATATATTCCAAAAGATAGGTATCATCGGTTTTTATCCTCTCCCCGAGTACAGTTTGTGGATAAGACTCTTGCGTGTTATGAATGAGCGTTTGTAAATCCTCAAGCACTTCAAAAACACTCTCTCTTTTGTAGAGGATCATATCACGGTCATAGTTGTAATCTTTGCCATTTTCTAAAATTGCATTTCCCAACCATTTCATATGGCGAAAAGCGATTTGGGAAAAGTCGTAAAGGCGTGATTTTATAGCTTCATCATTGATTGCAAAGGATGCAAAAAGGATACTTAGCCATAGTTGGTGTTTTTTTTGGTATGTTTTATTGTTCATTATGTGTCTCCTCACCCATATTAGTTGCTTCACAGCTATCTTTCATTTTAAGAAGGTGTAACTCTTCCTCTTTCCCTTCTGCACGGTTATCATGGTTTTTCAGTGATGCTATAAAAGCAGTAAATACAATCTCAGCACATATCTTTTGTTGGGGTGTCATATTGCCTAGTTTCTCATGCATCTTCTCAACCGCTTTTTTAGCATATTCAAGGTCGTTATTTTTAATCATCTCACTAAACATAGAACCTATCACGACTGTATCTTGACATCCATTGGTTGCAAAACGGACATCTTTGATGATTTCACCATCTAAAATGGTGTAAAAGATAACATACTCTTTTGTTTTCTCATCAAGTGCCACCCCAATGCCATTGGCATCATCAAGTTTACCGTAATTTTTTGGATTCATAAGGTGTTCAAGAACTTCTGAACTCATTCCTTCTGGCATTTTTACATCTTCAAACATTGAGATCCTTTTTTAATATTTTATTTTTGCTAAATACAACCCCTCAGGGGGTGCTGGTTTTATTTTATAATCTTTTGTACATGCAAGTTTGGCATATATTTGTTCTTCATCAAGATGAAGAAGTGCTGCGACCATAAAGCGAATTTGTGTTCGCAAAAAACCGTTTGCTTCAAAATGTAATACAATTATATCTTTATATTTGTATGCAAAAGCTTTATAGATGGTACGGATGGTAGATTTTTCATCACTTCCTGTTTTTATAAAGTTTGAAAAATCGTGTGTACCTTCAAAGAGTTTGATGTTGCGTGTTATCTTTTCATAATCACACTCAGTTAAAAAAGTGATAAAATCAGCTTCAAAAGGGTTGCGTGTTGCTGTTTTTATCAAATAGCGATAGGTGCGTTTTTTAGCACTGTATCTTGCGTGAAAATCATCATTTACTTTATATATTTTTTTCACCACAATACTTGAGGGCAACATCTCATTCGTAACACGCGAGAGTTTATCTAAATCATTCCAGTAAGGGGGAAGCTCTATATGGCATATCTGCATTGTTGCGTGAACACCTTTGTCGGTTCGTCCACTTGCTACAACTTGCGTGTTGATACCGAGTTTGGCAAGAACATGAGTAAGAACACCCATAACAGTTTGGGAGGTCTCTTTTTGGATCTGTGAACCAAAAAAAGCTTTCCCGTTGTAGGCGAGATGGAGTGCTGTTTTCATTAGAACTTATTAACTATAAATTTTCTGTACATAAAGTATGTAACTGTTGTCCAAAGTACAAAAACTACAGGGATAGTGTTGTATTTTAAAACTCCAGCAAGACCAAGTGTAAGTCCATAATACACTAATGTGGAAGCAAAAAGATAGAGATAGACTCTTGATTTTTGGTGACGACTTTGTATGATACTAATGGTTAAAACTAAAAAAAGACTAATTACAGGAAAAACACTTAAAAGTGCATCTGTGATAAACATATTGCGTCTATTTCGATTATTTTTATTTCCAAGCCAATACTCAAGAGGTGTTTTTGGAGTAGTGAGTGATGCATGAAGTTTGTCATTGATCAGCATATTTGTAAAGTTTATTTGGGAAAATTTTTCTTTTGAGTAGATATACCCTTCACCATTGCTGAGTTTAAGTTTAAGTAAACCGTTATCATTAATCACTTTTGCTTTTTTTGCTGAAATTAAAATCTCATCTTTATCTTTTTTGTTAAATAAAAAAACATCTCCAAAGGTATTGTCTTTTTCATTTTTTGTTCCAAGATATAAAAGCCAGTCCCCAAAGCTGTTTCCAAATTCACTTGCTGAGAGGTTAAATTTTGCTTCACTTTTTTTATAGTCTCTAAAATTGGAGGAAAGTGTTTTAGAGTGTGGAAAAAGGAAGTAAAAGTTAAAAATAAGTAAACCAGAAAGCACAAGAGCTGGTTTAAAAAGAGTTTTAATCAAAAAAGAGGGTTTAATACCTAAAGAAAATAAAACAACAATTTCATTGTCATTAGAGAGTTTATAAATTGAGAGTGATGCTGCTACGAAAAAAGAGATGGGTAGTATATAAAAAAGTATCTCAGGCAGGACAAAAAGATAGAGCTTTGCCATCTCTAGTATATCAAGCTTGATAACTGCTGTATAGGTTGCAAGTTTGATGGAAAATACGACTGATGCTATGGCAAAAAGAGGTAAAAATGTTGAAAGAAAAAGTGATGAGAGATTTTTAAGGATATATTTCTCTAATGTTTTCATCTAGTAGTTTGCCTCTATATATCTCATGATTTGGCTGTCATAAAGAAACACTATAAATGTAGCCAAAGCTAAAAAAGGGACAAAAGGAACACGTTGTTCCTCTGCACTTTTGTTTCTTACTAAAAGCATAACAGGTAATGCCAAAAGGGCAGAAAGAAAAATAGCAAAAAGTCCAAGTTTTACACCAAGTAAAGCTCCCATAGTTGCAGCTACCATAATGTCACCTTCCCCCATCGCTTCTATAAAAGGGGTACGGTCATAATGTTTGTTCCATGATGTTTTTGTTTTAAGTCCTGCTCTGTAGAGTGATGATGTCATATAGTACGAAAGAGCAAAACGAAGCAGAGTAAATCCACCTGCAAACATAAGTGCGTTCTCTAAGTTTAAGAGTAGTGCATGAGGAGTAAAAGCTCCAAGGATCGCAAAAGTGATTGCCAAAAGATTAAGTGAATCTGGAACCATTTTATATTTAAAATCTATCATTGCAAGAGCTAAGAGCATTAAAAAGCTCAAGGCTATGAAAAAAGATGGAAGTGTCGGTCCATACTTCATAGCTATTAAAAGAAAGATAACTCCAGATGTAAACTCAATTAACGGATATTGTATGGAGATTTTTGCTTTACAAAAAGAGCATTTTCCACCTAAAAATATCCATGAAAAAAGGGGGATATTATGCCATGGTTTGAGTGGTGTTTGGCATGATGTACAGTGTGAAGCACCAAAAACAATACTTTCCTCTTTTGGTATTCGTAAAATAATAACATTTAAAAAAGAACCAAAAAGTAAGCCTAAGATAAAGGCTATCCCAAGCTCTAAAGGTTGTGAAGCTATCATTTGAGTAGTCCTCCAAATCGGCGTTCAACCTTTGTGAATTTTTTAATGATCTTTTCAAGCTCTTTTGTTGTAAAGTCTGGCCAGAGGGTGTCTATGAAAAAAAGTTCCGCATAAGCTGCTTGCCAAAGTAAAAAATTAGAAAGTCGCTTATCGCCACCTGTTCTAATGAGCAGATCAACATCATGTTTGCAATCAAGTGTGTTGTTAAGCATCTCAAGGGTGATGTTTTCATCACAGTTTCTAAGTTTATTTACTGCTCGAAGTATCTCATCTTGTGAGCCGTAGTTCAGTGCTAATGATTGAACAAGCCCGTCACAGTGAGCAGTTTTCTCTTCAACATCTCTAATGGTTTTTTGGAGTTGTTTGGAAAAAGCTCGTATATCACCTATGGGTTCAAAACGAACATTGTGTTCCAAATAAACAGGCAACTCTTTTTTAAGGTAGTTATCAAGGAGCTTCATTAAAAACTCAACTTCGAGTCGTGGACGTTTCCAGTTTTCAGTTGAGAAAGCATAGAGAGTGAGTCTTTCTATATCTGGATGGTCTGAGCAGTAAGTTGTAATAGTTTTTACTACTTTAGCACCTGCTTCATGCCCTTTGACTCTTTTTTTTCCCTGTTGTTCCGCCCAGCGACCATTGCCATCCATAATAATTGCGATATGTCTTGCTTGATTCATCATCTAACTCTCTTGCAGTTTTTTTGCGTGTTGTATTACCTCAAATGAGAGATTTAACTTATCATCTTTTGGAAGATGCACAACCTCTTTTGGTGTAATAAAATCTATCTCATTTGTTGTTGTTCCAAATCCTGAAGCATTGTCCAAGATATTTAAACATACTCCATCGAGCTGTTTTTTCTTTAACATATCTTCTGCATTTTGGAGTGCTTGCTCTTTATCCATCTCCGCTTTAAATCCTATGGTTACAATGCCTTCTTTATCCAAAGAGCTTAAAATATCGACGTTTTGAACAAGATCAAGTGACCACTCTTTGCCTAAAGCCTCTTTTTTAAGTTTTGCATCTTGCTTATATTTTGGTACATAGTCACTCACCGCTGCTGCCATAAAAAGATAAGGGGTTTTTTGAATAAGATGGATATGCTCATCACGCATAAGTGTTGGTTTGGAGAGTTTTCCTTTCTTTGCAATACGAATCGAATCTACTAAAAACTCTAACATCTCAGAAGAATCTTCAACCTCGATAGTATGCATATTTTTTGGTAAATCTGTATCAAATCGTGTTGCTATAAGGTTGACATCTGCACCTTTGAGATAGAGTGCAGTAGCAAGTGCAGAAGCCATTTTTCCACTTGAAAAATTAGAAATGTAACGCACTTCATCTATTTTTTCAATTGTACCGCCACCTGTTACTATGACACGTCTGTCTTGCCAAAAATCCTCTTTAAGAAGTTCTCGGGCAGTTTCATAAAAGATATCAAGTACTTCAGCCATCGCACCATCACCTGTAGTTTTGCAGGCGAGTTCTTTTGTTTGTGTATCTACAAAGGTGTAGTTGGCAATTCCTAACATTTTAAAGTTGGCCTGAGTGATAGGGTTTTGTAACATATTGGTATTTGCTGAAGGTGCTATAATCTTTTTATCTTTGTATGCCAAAGCACATTGAAGTAAAATAGTATCGGCTATGGCATTGGCAAGTTTGGCTATAGTGTTTGCTGTAGCTGGAGCGATGACCATGATATCTGCCCATTGGGTGATTTTTATATGGTTAAAGTCACTAGCCCAACATTCATTTGTATCATCAAGTACTTTATTTGATGTGAGTGTTTCAAAGGTAAGTGGAGTGATGAATTTTTTTGCAGCATCACTCATCACTACTCTGACCTCTGCACCAGCTTTTACAAAAAGGCGAACAAGTTCAAGAGATTTATAGACAGCGATAGAACCTGTTACTGCAAGAAGTATCTTTTTATTTTTGAGTAATTGAGGTGATATTTCCATTTATAGTCTTTATATTTTTTTTGGGTGTATTTTACCTGAAAATACTTTATGAATTATTACTCTTATTGCAGTGTAGTAATTCATCGATATCTTTTTGTGGTTCACATAAATAAAAACCTTGACTTCTGTCAACACCAAGCTCTTTTACGGTTTGATAAACTAAATCGCTATGAACAAACTCTGCAATTGTTAAGATACCTAGTTTTTTAGCAAAGTCAACAATTGTCTCAACTACGATCTTTGAGTTTTCATCAGTATCGATATTTTTAATAAGTGTTCCATCAATCTTAATATAGTCAACATTAAGTTTCAAAAGGTATTCAAAGCTTGAATATCCAGATCCAAAATCATCTATGGCAATTTTACACCCTATAGTTTTCATCTCTTGTAAAAAGTGCGTAATCTCTTCATAGTTTTCAATCCCTTCAGTTTCTAGGATCTCTAATGTGATTTTGTTTGAAACTTTATGAAATGCAATTTGTTCTTTTAAAAATGCAATGGTTTCTTCATCCAACATATCATCTATGGAAAGGTTAATGGAAAAATTACATGCTACATTTTCAAAGTATTGACAACTTTTTTGAATCATGATTCTTGTAAGTTTTGAGTAAAGTCTGCTTTTTTTGGCAATATCTAAAAACTTATAAGGGGAGATTACGGTTCCATCTTTGTCAATAAGTCGAATCAGAGATTCACAACTTGCCAATTGTGTTGTTTTGTTGTCATAGATTGGTTGAAAATATGGGATGATTCTGTCATCATTGATGGCACTTTTAATATTTTTTATCCAGTGCATATTATCTTTGTACTGTTTTTCTATATTAAAGTTTTCGTCATAGATTAGATATGGAATTCTTCTTTTTTTTGCAAGTTTAAGAGCAATATCTGCTTTTTCCAAAATATGGGTTACTTTATCCTTTCCACCATATGTCGCACCAATAGTTACACGTAGTCCAATTTTATTTCCTTGTGTATGAAAAGTTGTTTTTTCTATGTGGTGAGATATTGTTTCGATAAGATTTATAAACGCTTCTTGCGAAATGTTTTCTTGGATATCAAGTGCAAACTCATCAGCATGAAGGTGGAATAGATTAACTTTAATAGGCTGTTTTTTAAGAATCTTTTTAAGCTCCAAAGAGAGTTGGATAATAATTTCATCTCCAATACTGTTTCCGTAAAAGTCATTAATCTCTTTAAAATCATCAATATTAATAATAGCTAAAGAACCATTGTATAAATTTGTGTGTTCAATAAGACTTAAACGGTTTGGTAAACCAGTTAAGTTGTTTGTATAGAGTTGATTTTGAAGTTCCAAAGTCTTCATATGAACCATATCTTCAAGGTGTTTATTAATATCTTGCTGCTCTTTTGCATATTGGTGTATCTTTTTTTGCATCTCATGAAGCGCATTGGAGATAAGACCAATCTCATTGTTCTCTTCTACATATGGGGTCTCTATAATTGTATTTGGTGAATAGTTTTTTAAAGTTTTAGAGATCTTTTTTAAAGGCAGTAGAAGTTTTCTTATATATAAACTTAATGCAAAAAATAAAAATAATAAAACCACTGATGCAAAGAGTGTAAAGTTTCTATACTTTTGACGTAGTTGTATATAATCTTTACTTGAATATGTCAGTATAACCTCTCCAATCTTTTTATCGGAGTTTGGTTTAAGAATATTTTTTCTAATGGTAATAGAGTTATTCATAACAGAGCTTTGTGGTGTTGTGATATTATAGATTTGTTTGTTTTTTCTTAAAATTTTTAAAGAGAGGATATTTGGGTTATGAACCAGATCTTTCCCAATTCTGTCGATATTGTTTGTGGTTCCAAGGTAAAGGTCAAGGGCGATAAGAGGTTCTATGGTTTTTAGGATAATATTTGCTTTTTCAAGCTCAATCTTGTAAAAAGCATCCTTGTTAAATCTTTCTGAAACCAACAAAACTACCACTATCATAAATGATGATACAAGAATGATAGATAAAACAATTTTAGATGATAAAGATTTTGTAATAACCTGATTCATATAAATGACCACCTATACCTTTAGATACAGACTCCATTTTAGCACAGATTGATTAAGAGTTTTCTTTATCTATAAATTTTACCATTTGTAATAATGGTGCTACAAAATCTACTTTTTCATTATGTAAATTCTCTTTATTTACATAAAATGTTGTTGATTGTTCCATTGATATCGAAAAGAGTAATCCTTTTTGAAGATTATTAAGATCATAGGAGAAAGTCATAATATGCTTTTGTTTTGCAATTTTTGTAACTTTCATTAAAGATTCATCTGAAAGATTAAGTACATAAAATGCTGTTGCATGTGTTGCTTGAGATAGCTGAGAAACTTCAATCAGTTGTATTTGTAATCTATAACCATCAATATTATCAGAAAAATTTTCCTCTATTGTATTTTTGATGTTTTGTGCTGTCAAAAGATCATCTTTCTCGTAAATAATTGAGAGTACAATAGTGTTGTTAATGAGTTTCATTGATAAGTTTTTATCAAGCAAAATAATTTTTGGAAAAATCGATGCTTGGGTTTTTATAAGTAAATCATTGTAAGTATATGCAAACACAAATGTAGATGTTACAATTGAGTAAAAGAGAAGGAACTTTTTCATTAAAATTCCTTTATAAAGGTAATTAAAAAGTTACTACCTTCTTGTGTATAGTCATTCTCATAACTTTGTGGTTTTGATGGATATTTCACAGTGGCATCAAAAATATTTTTTGCACTTAGTAGGAGCTTATATCTATGAGCTAAATTATGATAAGAGAGTGTCATATCAACTGTTGTATAAGAAGGAAGGGATGGTCGTGTATCTCCTGTTTTCCTATCCTTTGAATCA
>Ga0256837_1002037_pt1 | contig 13076 bp, 12 predicted proteins | sample 4562384metaG_FD_185976 | JGI IMG/M metagenome (GOLD analysis project Ga0256837, IMG submission 185976) | Hydrothermal vent microbial communities from Guaymas Basin, Mexico - 4561-384 | ecosystem: Environmental > Aquatic > Marine > Hydrothermal vents | place: Mexico: Guaymas Basin | collected... | reverse complement strand
ATGATATGAGATATTTTTTAAGAACAAAAATAACATCTATGAAAAAATCAAAACTTATAGTGAGTTCTGGAGTTGATTTAAATAAATATGATTATAAGTTATGCGAAGATGCTAATGATGATATTATACGATTTACTTTTGTAGGAAGACTACTTTATGAAAAGGGGATAAAAGAGTTTCTTGATGCAGCTTTGATATTACTAGATGAACATAAAAATATAGAATTCCAAATCATTGGCGATATAGACTATGCTAATCCAAAAATCATGAGTAAAGATGAGCTACAATCTTATCTTGATAAATCAGATAAAATAAAATTTATAGGAAAAGTTATAGAAGTACGACCATATTTATGTAAAACATCTGTATTTGTTTTGCCATCTTATTATAGAGAGGGTGTGCCTCGAAGTATACTAGAAGCTATGGCTTATAAAAAGCCAATTATAACTTGTAATACTATAGGATGCAAAACAACTACAAGAAATGGATACAATGGCTTTTTAGTACCAATTCAAGATAGTAATAAAATAGTTGAATATATGGAATATTTTATTAAAGATAAAACTGAAATAAAAAGAATGGGGAGTAATAGCTTTAAAAGAATTTTATCTATCTTTGAATCTTCAAAGATTATAAATAAAACTCTTACGGTTTATGGATATTTAAGTAAAAATTAGATAAGGTTTAAAACTTTAAAATTAAGGAAAAAATATGGCAAACAACAATATAGCAGATGCAATCTTTTCAGGTAAAATCTTAAATACGGTAGCACAAAATGATGGTGTTAAAGTTACAGTAGATGCATTTGATAGAGGACTTGAGATATTAGATGAGATTGACCCTAATTTAGTAAATAGAATAGCTGATTCTTTATCTTCTGATAAAGACAAGAAAGATACAAATAAAGAAGAAAAATAAATGATATGCTCACATACTTTAGGTAGTAGAAAAAATGATTTATTAGCTAAAATTACAAACATCACAAACAAAAAAAGCAAACAACTTAATATCAAGATTACCATAGATAATAATATATTAGCAGATGTTATCCAAAGATGGTGTGATGAAATAAAAAAGATAGAAACTATTAATCAAAATATTAATTATGTTTCACCTTTTAGAGTATCTGGCTTTTTAACATTTTGGATTAGAAAATTAAAACCATTTAGTGTTATTAAATATAGTGATAAGGATATAGAAAAACAAATCTATGTAAATGAGATATTTGCTTTAATTATAGGATTAATTCTTTTATATGGACTACTCAATGATAAGAAAAAAATAAATAGTGGAGCTTTTTTAAGACTTCTTACAAGTCTTAGATACAATTCTATGTCTCCAATGTCAGTAGCTTTAATATATGAATATTTATATGAATAAATTATAATTCTATAAGTTTTTATGCCAAACTTCAAGTGAGAATAGACTCCATAGTATTTTTGCTCGTTGCTCATCTGAAATTTTTATTTTTTTATGTAATAGTTTATTTAAAAAAGTTTTATCTACAAAGTTTTGAGAATAATTAGATTTATTATCTAAATATGAAAACATTATATCTTTTAAGTTGCCATCAACCCACTTAATTAATGGTATTTCAAATCCTCTTTTTGGTTGATTTATAAGTTCATTCGGAAGATAATCAACAGCTAAATCTCTTAGTATTCGTTTTGTATTTATACCTTGTATTTTATAATTATCATTAATAGTAGGTGCAAATTCCAATATTTCTTTTGATAAAAATGGACTTCTTCCTTCAAGTGAATTTGACATACTAGCTATATCCATTTTTACAAGTAAATCATTTAAAAGTGCTATATCAAAATCTAAAGCCATAATTTTTTGAAGTCCTGTTAATTTAGAATTACTTATAAGATCTACTTTATTTCTAATATCATTTAAGTAGTTACATTCAAGAATACTATCTTCAAAATTCTCAAAGAAATTAGAACTTGTACTAAAATATTGTCCAACATTTGCTTTTGAAGCAAAATTAATTAATCTGTAAATATAATTGTATTTTGATTTTCTTTGCTTAGGAATTGGTAAAATATTACTTATTGATTTTGCACTATTTCTTATGTATTTATTAGAATTAAAAAAATCATATTTAGCATAAGGTACATATCTTCTATATCCTCCAAAAAGCTCATCAGCTCCATCTCCATTTAATATAACTGTTAAATACCTCTTTGCTTCTTTACTTACATAATAGCTAGGAATTGCTGAACTATCAGCAAAAGGTTCTCCATAATTTAATAATATATCTTCTATATCATCTTGTAAGTTATCAAAATTGATTCGTATCTCTGTGTGATTAGTATTATATCTTTGTGATACAAGTTTTGCTAATGGTGCTTCATCATATTCATCTTCAAAGCTAACTGTAAAAGTTCTTAAATTATCTTTATATTGTGAAGCAATTGCAGTAACTAAACCACTGTCAATTCCACCACTAAGAAAAGTTCCAACCTCTAAATCTGAACTATCTAATCTATCTTTAATACTCTTATGCAATAACTTATCAATCGTTTGTTTTGCATCATCATAAGATATATGGCTAGGCTGTTGATAATAATCTAAGATATTCCACCATTTTGTAGATTTAATCTCCAAAGTATTTATATCTATGATACTATAACTACCTGCATCAATTTCCTGTATATTTTTATAAGGCGTATCAGTGTGATACAACATACCTGCTCTTAAATATGCAGCTATAGCTATCTCATCAACTTCTAATTGTACAATATCTTTTATACTATTTAACTCACTAGAAAAAATAATCTTATTATTTTGGTTATATAAATATAGAGGTTTTTTACCTGCTCTATCTCTTGCTAAGATTAGATTTTGTTGTTTTGTATCATATATAGCAAATGCAAACATACCATCAAGTTCATTTAAGCAATCAAGTCCTAGTTTATCAAATAAATAAAGTAATGTTTGAGTATCTGATGATGTAGTACAAGAGAAGTCATATCTCTTTCTAAGTTCCATATGATTATAAATCTCACCATTAAATACTATATAAAAGTGTTTATAACTCATAGGCTGAGTACCATGAGTTATATCTTGTATAGATAATCTTGTGTGCATTAAAGTTATATTATCTATATCTTTAAATGATTGAGTATCTGGTCCTCTATGATGAAGCGAATTTAATACCTTATTTATATCATCTTTATTTTTGTTATTTATAAATCCTGCTATACCACACATAAAATTATATTCCTTCTGTTAATTTAGTATATTTTTGAAATATATTACTGACTTTAAATTCATCTATTATATTTTCATCTATTAAAAAGTTTATTCTTTGCAAATACAGTTTTTCTAGTTTACTTATTAAATCATCTATATTATCATTTTTAAAGGTAATATTTAAATTCATTTCAGACAATTCCTTTAGAGCAAATGCATCTGAAGTTAAAACTGCTATACCACAAGTATATGCTTCTATAACTACATTTCCAAAACTTTCCCAAAGTGATGGAAGTATAAAAAGTTGGGTTTTTGAAATATACTTATAGGGATTCTTTTGCCACCCTATAAATAAAATATTATCTTGAATATTTAATATTTTAGACAATTTTAAAAGTTCTTGCTTGTATTCTCCATCTCCAATAATTAAAAAATTAATATTTATTTTTTCTTGCTTTAACTTTAAAATAGCATTAAAAACTAATTGTAAATTTTTCATAGATATAATTCTACCAACAAATGAAACTGTATAATTACTATTAATAAATTTTTCTATATCAGTTTCAATCTTTTCTATAGATAAAGCTTTAATTTGATCTATTTCTATTGGATTATAAATAGTTTCAATCTTCTCCTCTTCTATACTATAATTTAACACTAAATCATTTTTTACACTATTAGAAACAGATACTATTTTTGACGAATATTTATAAAATTTCTTTATTAGATAATTATTAAGTTTATTATTGTATTGTTCTTTTGATGGTATTGCATGTTCACATAATATTGTATGATAATTACTCATTTTTGATGTAAAAATATTAATAATATTTGAACGAAACATTAAACTATACAATACATTAATCTTATAATATTTAATATATTTCCTTAACCTCAAAGGACATCTAATAAAATCATATAATTTTATCAAACTACTCTTTTTATAATCATCATCACCTGTTAAATTTATAATTTTTATATTTTCTGATAACTTATATATAGGTTTATTAACTCCAAGAGTAAATATTACAATTTCATAATTATTATAATTGATAAATTCATTTGCTAATAATGTTAAAACTTTTTCAGCTCCACCACCTTGTAATGAATTAATTAGAAATGCTATTTTCATGTTTTATCCTCAAGTAATGTTGATTAATAATCATAAGATAAAAAATAAATAATATCTCAGTTTGTTGTCTTGCAAATATATACCCACCTTTAAAGTTACCTATAAAAATTAATAAAACAATAAATAAAAAAATATGTTTATAATATCTATCCCCATATGATTTTATCACTCTAAAGACCATATATAAGTATAAGCCTATAATTAATACGCTACCAATAATACCTCCTGCCCAATACAATTGAAACCAACCAACATCGGATCTAGCACCATAAGGTGTAAATGAGTCTACACCATATCCAAAAATTGCATAAAATGGATTTTCACTTATCTTAAATGAGTTAAATAAAAAGGAACCATCTTTAGCATATCCTTGTACATCAAAATTCCTATTAACCCCTAGTTCATATAATGCATACAAAAATTCATTTGTATAAATAAAATAAAATAAAACTAATACTAATGGTATTAAATAAATAAGTAGTAACTTTAAATATTTAATGTTTAATATTATTCTATAACAATAGTAAAAGAAAACTGTTAACATAAGTCCAACAAATGCTACTCTTGCCGTAACCATTGTAGCTATTATACTTAACAAGAAAAATATTTTGTATTTAAATGGACCTTGGAACATTTTAACAAAAAAATAAACTCCCCCTATTGCCACTACCATACCTGCTGCATCAAATCCCATACTTAAACCAGCTACTCTATAATCAAAATGCGGATAATTTGTACCAGCACCAAAATTAGTAAATTTATAGATTGAATCCTTGTATAAAGGAACAAATAATTCAAAAAATACTATAGATACATTCACTATAAATATACTATTTAATAGTTTTTCATACTTTATTATATTAATTTTTTTGAGTAATAAAAATAAAGCATAAAAGGATATAAAAAGTCTAATAAATTTAGCGAAATAATATGGAAGATAAAATTTATCAATAGAAATAATGTCAATTGTTACAATTAGACTTACAATGCCAAAATATACTATTATTAAAAACAAATATAAGAATTCTCTTTTAACAATTGTAATTTTAGATTTGTAATAAAATAATATTACTCCCAAACTTATAAGTGTTGAAAAATCAAATATCCCATGTTTAGGAAAAAATACAATAGCTAATATTAAAAGAAATTTAATTAACACTCTTTAAAAACCTTTTTAGTTTTATCCATCTTACAAAAAACTGTATTTGATAAGGTGATAATAAAAGCGATAAAATAAGATATAAAATAGACTTTAAATATTTATCTTTATTTTTATTATATGCAGATTTCTCAAAATATTTTTGAGATAATGAATGTAATTGTATTAATATCTTATTTGATTCTTTTAAATTTCCAATATCAATATCAGAAAAATCATCAGCATTAGTTTCTTTTCTTTGTTTGTAAAGTTTTAAAAAATAATTTACTACTTTTCTCTGAAAAAGTCCATTTTTACTTGAGGTATTACCTATCCTTTCTCTTAATTTTAGACCAATATAATCTATATTTATAAATTTTATATTTGAAGTTATACATCTAAGCAAAAAGTCATAATCTTGAGCAGGACAATCTCCTCTATAACCATCTAGTTTTTGATATACCTCTTTTCTTACCAACCATGTTGGATGAGCAAGTGGAGAGGCCAATTCAATAGTATTTAAAATTATATCAAAATCTAAAATCTTTTTATCTATACCTATTTCATTGCCATCTTCATCAATTTTTATTAGATGTGTTCCGCAAAGCCCATATTCATCATTTTGTTCTAAAAAATTCACCTGTTTTTCTAGTCTTAAAGGTAATGAAATATCATCACCATCCATTCTAGCTATATATTTTCCTGATGAATAAGTAATAGCTTTATTTAAGGTTTTTGATATTTTTAGATTTTGATTATTTTTATATACTTTTATTCTATGGTCAGTCTTTTGAATATCTTCTAATATTTTTAATGTATTATCTGTAGAACAGTCATCTACCACAACCACTTCTATATTTTTGTATGTTTGATTTAATATACTTTGTAAAGCTTCTTCTATATATCTTTCTATATTATATGTAGGAATAATAACACTTACTAAAGGCTTATCCATTAATAAACCTTTTTATAACTTCAGGATGCTCTTGCTCAAATCTTTTAAGATTACTATATCTACTATCTTCTGGTGGTTTTCTATCTCCTAGTTTATATCCAGCTTCTAGTCTAGCTTCATCATTTCTGAATTTATAATGATAATAAATTCCACCATCTATTCTTTTAAAATTATCTTGATAATTTTTATGAGCAAACATAGATTCAATCATAAAGTGTCTAGTAGGATATACAGCCATATTATCTTTAATCTTATGTGGCATATTATTCCATTTTCTTAATTCATATCCATCAGTATAATTCTCAAAATCATAAGGAAATGTCCATTCATCAGCTGTTATTAAATCATAGTCTGTTTGGATATTTGTAATATTAAAAAAATCAATAAGTTCATCACTATAAAATTGATCTGAATCATAGCTCATTACCCATCTATCTTTTTCCCACATATTAGACATATTCATCATCTTTGCAAATGTCAGTGCTTGGTTTACTCTATATTCATTTATACGGAATTGGCTTCTTAATGCATAACTCAATCTAGATGGTTTTATGCTTTCATCTTTTCTACCAGCATTAAAGAAAAAATCTATTCCTCTAGTAATTGGTTTTGTTCTTACAGCAGAGATCATTCTAGCCCTATGACTATTTTCTTTTACAAATTGTTCTATAATTTCTCTTGTACCATCAGTTGATCTATTTTCAACTTTAGGATCAAAATTGCCATCACAGATTATTATTTCTACTGGATCAATTTTAAGTATTTGCTCAAGCGATGGTTTAATCCACTCTATCTCATTCCAGTATGTTGCAAATAATATTATATTATTCATAGTAGCCTCTCAATTTTTTATTTTTTATAAGTTTATTAAAAATAAATTCTTTTTCAAAATCTAAAAAAAATGTTGTTTTCACAAGTATCAACCAACCCACAACTACTATTATCGGAAATAATATCATATATAAATAAATATTAATATTAAATATCAAAAATGAACTTATTAGTAAAATTACACTATAAAATAGAATATTTTTATTAAAAAAATTAAATTCTATTTTCATATTATAAATATTTCTTAATACAAACCAAAAAACAATTACAGTAAAAAAAGTACTTATTAGATTTGATATTCCGATAGAATATCGCCCAAAACTATGGAATAAAAAAAGAAAAAGAATATTACTAATTGATAATATATTAATTTTTAATACTAAATGTGATTTTTCTAATATATTTGATAATAATATATTTAAATCCAAATAAGATAAGAATAGTATATTTATAAATAATATGATAGCTAACAAATTTGTATTATTTGCATAATCTAAAGAAAAATAATTTTCTATAATAAATTGATATAAAAATACCGAATATATTATGGCAGGAATTAAAAATATAAGATTTATTTTTGATATAAAATTAATTCCGTTAAAAATATCTAAATCTTTTTTCGTCTTGTTGTATTGAGCTACAAATTCTGGTATTAATAAACCCGCAAATATTTTACTAGGTGTAAAACTTCTAATCATATTTGGTATAATTAAGGCTACTGAATAATATGCAACTTCTGTATAATCAAATAAATATGATACAACTACTATAGTTATTGCATTATCTCTAAAAAAGTTTACAATACTAAATCCATAATTATTAATTGCCACAGCATATGGTTTACTTAAATTAAATTTTTTTATATGAAAGGTGGAAATTTCTTCTTTATAGACTTTTAACATCGTTATAACCAATATAAAAGTCTCTATAAAGCTATAAAATACAATATATTCAATAAACTCTTTAATATTAACTTCTTGCATAATAGATATATAAATTATGACAAATTGTATTATATACAATACTATTCTTATGTACGTTAATAATATTCTTTTCGAAAATGCAACCAATAAACTCTCTGCAAAATAAGATTTCATATAATTTAAAATTACTAATAATAATAAATAGATGATTTCTATATTGTTATTTAATTTGAAATATTCATTTGTATAAAAATACCAAAATAATAATAAAGAAATACCTAAAATAAATATCTGAATAGTTGTAAAAACAAGTATTTGGTAATTTATCTTTGAATAAGTATTATTAATTAAATACTCTGGTATATATCTTACATTTGCAATATTAAAACCTAATAGTATAAAAATAACAAAAATATTTACAATACTCATAATATATTTATATATACCATACTCATTTGATGTAAAATAATTAATTACAAAATAACTAATAAGTAATCCAACAACTACTTGCACTATCCTTTCTACATATATTATTAGTATATTTTTCATATAATTAAATATTAAGTTTAGATAATAAATTTTTAAAAGTATCTTTAGTATGTCTAGAGCCTTTAAAATGTAATATTTTAATATCTTTTATTTTTTCTTTATCTTTAATAACTTCTTCTATCCAATTATAATTATATTTATCACAAGATAACATTAAGATATTCAACTCTTCATTATCTATTTTAACTATATCTTTATAATTATAATTATCGTATAGTTTTGGATTTAATTTTTCAATAAGTCTCGTTAAACTTGTTTGATCAATATATGGTTCATCTATTAAATACGCCTCATCTTGCCAAGCTTTTATAAAAATATTTCTTTTAAATTTATTTTTACCAAAAAATAATACTCCAGAATTAAGTACTTGGCATGGTACTCCAAAATCAATTTCTTTTTGTCTTCTTAATGTTACAGCGACATCAATATCTTGTTTTATTACTTCATCAACATTAGATATTAGTATTGCATCAGCATCTAAAAATATAATTGGTTCATCCCCTACAATATTTGAACAATCTTGTGTACATGCAATTTTTTCATGAACCATTCTTTCAAAATTATTAGCTAAATTTAATATATGATTATATATAAATTTAAAGTTATGTATTTTTAATAATATTCTAAATATAAATTTAATATATTTAGATTTAATTCTATCAAAATATAAATATATATTAATATCATGGCGAGTAATTTTCTTATTCTTGATAGATTTAGAAATATTGTCTTGCCAATTAATAATTCTAATATTATTAAAATTATTAAATCTATCTATAGTAGATTTACTCAAACCCCAATCATACAGAATTATTTTAGAATCACTATATATATTATTTATTCTCATAATAGACTCATATAATGTATGAGCATAGTGTTCATCTCCCATTAATAAAAATACCATGTGTTATATCCTATTTATATAAAGTCTACTTAGTTTATTTAATATTCTATATATAATGTTAGATTGAACTATATTCATTTTATTAACTTCTGCCAGAATAGTATCATATTTATTGGAATTATCTGATAAAATAACTCCTAGTGTAGCAGAATAACTTTGAATATATTTTCCATGTCGAGTATAAGGTGCCCAATCTTTTGCTTCGGGCCATGTAGATTGAATTCTCCAGCAACTTTCATCTAGGGATTTAAATTTTTCAACAAAATCCTTATAATCAGAGAAATAAGCTTTTTTAAAATATTTATTAAGCAATTTTCGTGGCTCTGATTCTAAATTTACATCATGAAAAAATACAGCTTTTACATTTTTGTGTTTTGATATCATTTCTATTCCTAGCTTTAAAGCATCAAATCCCTTAGGCCCATCTATCATAATGGCTGTTTGTTTTTCTGTAATTAATGTTGGCATTACATCAAAGGCATCTCCGTAGTATAGTCCTACATAATCTTTCAATGTTGATAATCTCTTTGTTGCTATTTCTACATCAGGAGAATTTTTATCAAATTCTATACTATCAAATTTAATATTATTATCTTTGCAAAATCTTGTTGTGATTTCCGTACTTTGACCTCTTGCTCTACCGGACTCTATTAAGTGTTCAATACCTAACTCTTTTATCATTGTTGTAAGCATTAATAATTCTGAGTTAAAGATCCCCTTAGGTTCATAGTTTGAACTACTTTCAATTATTTTCTTAAAACTTTCATAGTTTTCAGTACATTTTTCTATCACATTAAATTCCATTTTTTTCCTTTATTATTTGTTTTAATATTATTTTTCCATCTTCCACACCTGGCTGATCATAAGTATTTATTTGTACAAAAGCACCAACTATAGAAGTTAAAAGCTCATATGAGAACATAAGTTTTGCTATATTATATTCATCTATTTTATCTATGGTAACTATATCATTTGGTATATCTTTTAAATTTTGCACTGTTTTGATTGTAGCATCAGCTTGATGATTTATAAGTTCATTAAATTCTAGATTATTTAAATAATCTAACTCTTCAAGATGCTTTAATGAAATATCTGGAATTTTTATATCATATTCAAAATCATCAACTTTAATAAATGTAACTGTTTTATCCCTACTACCTTCAACTATTAACTGTAAGAAACTATGTTGATCAACTGGTCCTAAAAGTCCAATAGGAGTAAGTCCTTGTTTTGTACCATTGATATTAACTTTTCCTAAACTTTCACCCCATAATTGAATATACCACTTATTAAACCCTTCAAGAAGTGATGAATAACTAAAGACTACATTTATATTAAATCTATTTTTATTTTCTACAAAAAATCTGGCTTTTTCCATAAGTAGATCATAATATTTTTCTTTTTTAAAGAAACTATTATATATCATTTTACAACCATTTTGAATATTATCTATATCTACACCAACTATAGCAAGTGGTAATAGTCCAACAACACTAAATACTGAAAATCTTCCACCAACATTTTTTGGTATGTCAAATTGTTTGATTTTATACTCTTTTGCATACTTATCTAACTTACTATTATTTTCAGTAATAATCACACAATTTGCATTGTTCATAGTAACTAAAGAGTGTAAGTACTTAAAAATACTTATAGTTTCTATAGTTGTACCAGATTTACTTATAATTATAAATAATGCATTATCTAAATCTATTTTTTTTATTTTTGTCATAATATCAAGTGGGTCAGTTGATTCAAGACAATGTATCTTTTTCTCATTTGTGTTGTGTCTTACAAATTTATGAATTGCATATGTTCCAAGACTGCTTCCACCAATTCCCACTACTACAATATCTTTTTGAGTTACTGTTTTAGCATATTCTTTTATATCTTTTATGTCTTGAAATGGCAGATTATAGTATCCAATAGTTTGGCTTTCTTCTTTTATTTTTTCAAATATATCTTCATTTGATTTAATTTGATAAAAGTTTTTACTATATTGCATATTTATTTTACTACTTTCTTATAAAAATGATTTGTTGCTTCCACAAAGCCATCTATGCTACCACAATCAAATCTTTTACCCTCAAATTTATATGCTAAAACTTTGCCTTGTTTTGCTAAAGTTAAAAGAGCATCTGTTATCTGTATCTCTCCACCCTTACCTGGCTTTGTTTCTCTTAAAATATTAAATATTTCAGGTATAAGTATATATCTACCTATGATAGCTAAGTTTGATGGAGCATCTTCTGGCTCTGGTTTTTCTACCATATCATTTACTTTATACAGGTTTTCTTCTATCAACTCTCCTGCTATTACTCCATACTTATTTGTAAACTCTTTTGGTATCTCTTCTATGGCTACAATACATTTATCTGGATATTTTTCATATAATTTAGTCATTTGAGTTAGGACACTATCGTCATTATTATCACATAAATCATCTGCTAAGATAACTGCAAAAGGTTCATTTCCTATTAAAGACTCACCTATCAATATGGCATGACCTAAACCTTTCATCTCTATTTGTCTTGTATAGTTAAAAGTATATTTACTTATTATACTTCTTATATCACTCATAAGGTTTTCTTTAGATGTTCCATTTATTTGATGTTCAAGTTCGTACGATCTATCAAAGTGATCTTCGATTGCTCTTTTTCCACGACCAGTAACAATTGACATAGTATCTATACCTGCTTCTATAGCTTCTTCTACACCATATTGTAAAAGTGGTTTAGTTAAAACTGGTAACATTTCTTTTGGTATAGCCTTAGTTGCTGGTAAAAATCTTGTTCCATATCCTGCTGCTGGGAAAAGACACTTTTTTATTTTTTTAGTCATATTATTTTTCTCCATAAAATTCTCTATACCATTTCACAAATTCATCAATCCCATCTTTGAGTTCAGTATCAGGCTTATATCCAAAGTCATTAATCAATCCACTTACATCTGCATAAGTACTCACAACATCCCCATCTTGCATAGGCATAAAGTTTTTCTCTGCTTTTTTACCAAGTGCATCTTCTATGGTCTCTATGAATGTCATAAGAGGGAGTGGAGCATTGTTTCCTATGTTGTATATTTTATAAGGAGCTGAGGAGCTACTTATCTCTGGGTCTTTTGCATTCCACTCTTTGTTTGGCTGTGATGGTTTGTCTATGACTTTTATGATTCCATCTACTATGTCATCTATGTAAGTAAAGTCTCTACTCATCTTACCATTGTTAAACACTTTTATGGCACGGTCATTAAGTATAGCATCTGTAAAGAGCATCGGTGCCATATCTGGTCTTCCCCATGGTCCATAAACTGTAAAAAATCTTAGTCCTGTTACTTGTATGCCATAGAGGTGAGCATAAGTGTGTGCCATCATCTCATTTGACTTTTTAGTCGCTGCATATAAGCTTACTTGATGTTCTGTTTTATCTATTGTTTTAAAGGGT
>Ga0256837_1002036_pt1 | contig 13084 bp, 15 predicted proteins | sample 4562384metaG_FD_185976 | JGI IMG/M metagenome (GOLD analysis project Ga0256837, IMG submission 185976) | Hydrothermal vent microbial communities from Guaymas Basin, Mexico - 4561-384 | ecosystem: Environmental > Aquatic > Marine > Hydrothermal vents | place: Mexico: Guaymas Basin | collected... | reverse complement strand
CTGTATCTCTTTTTGATTTGTAAGCTGTTGGAGATAATTAGAGATATTTACAAGTGAGAATGTTACTAAAAAGATCATAAGTCCCGGAAAAAAACTTACCCACCATGCGATCTCTACAACATCTTTTCCTCCACTTAAAATTGTACCCCAACTCATCTGTGGAGCTACAATTCCAAGTCCTAAAAAGCTAAGTCCTGACTCCGCAAGGATAGCGCCCCCTACTCCAAAAGTAAAACTGACAAAAAAGATAGGAGCAAGAATTGGAGCATAATATTTCAAAAGAATTTTACTCTTTTTTACCTTTGCAATATTTAATATTTTAATATAGGGTTGTGAAGTTATTTTAAAACTCTCAGAACGGATAAGCCGTGCTGTTGTCATCCATCCGGTAATAGATATTATAACAATTAGTACCCATATAGAAGCATTTACATAAGAGACAAGGGCAAGAAGTAAAAAAAATGTCGGAAACGTTAAAAAAAGATCAACAATGATAATAAAAGTTTTATCAACCCCTCCTTTAAAATAACCAGCTATAGATCCAAGAATAAGACCTATAAAAGAGGCGATAAGAGCACTCCCAACACCAATACTTAAAGAGACTTTCCCACCTTCAATAAGACGAGCCAAAATATCACGACCCAATCTGTCTGTTCCTAAAAAATGTTGTAATGAAGGAGCAGTTAAAATAGAATGACTATCTAATAAATATGGATCCTGTGTATAAAAAAATGACCCAAAAAAAGAGAAAAAGAATAGACTACCAAGAAGGGCTATACTGACTTTAGGAAACACTTTACTGTTTAATTCCCAATAAAGTCTGCATCATCTGATCAACAGTAGTAATAACTTTTGCAGCAGCACCATAGGATGTCTGATATTTTATAAGATTTGTCATCTCTTCATCAATACTTACCTTAGAAACAGAAAAATATTCCATTTCAGCAGCATTAAACTGTGCTGTTATACTGTCATTTCGTGAAAGTGCACTGTTGGTTGTTGATCCCACATAAGTAGCCGTAATGTCATACATACCATAAATAGTCGTATCATATTGCTCTTTTCCTACATCAAACGTATATGTTTCAAACTGTTGTTGCACCATATCTAGTGCTAAACGATTATCTCCGGCAAGAGAAGAGTATCCGGCACTGAGTGTTGTAGGATTATCTCTGTATTCTTGTTTAAGTTGAATATTTCTTGCACTGTCACCTTCAAAAAAATTCCCAAGCCCAAGTGCTCCTGCAAAGTTTGTACCTGATGAAAACGCATTATTTTGTAAATTATCTTCTATAGCAAAAGTATACCCTTTGGATTCCATGTCAGGTTTTATATAAATTTCTAACTGATTATAAGTTGAATAGTTCACATCTATAAAATCATCAATATCATTCCCTGCATTATTATCGTTATTGTCATCTCGGTTATCGTTAATCTGACCCTCAATTGAATTACTCCCTGCATTTCCAGATATGGTCGTAGCAGAATCAATATTGATAGCACGACGAGATACTTCATTTCCATCTATATCATACACCACCATATCAAATGATCCTGCATGTACATTTAAATTTGAATTTAAAAAAGGCATATCTCCATCTATATCCAAGAGATCTGAAGTCATTTTTGTAGCATCATTTTGTGCATATAAATTATTGGTAGATTCAATCAAGCCTTTGGCAAAAGCATCGAGATCATTTGCAGTCTGTTGTAAAATTCCAGTTGTTGGCATCCCCGTTTCTGCATCAATAGACGTACCGCGAAGGTCAAGTGCTGCTCCTATTCTTCCACCGTGAATACTCTCCTCCATTGGAATAAGTACACCATCTTGTCTCTCAAAAGAGACACTGTAAAATCCATAAGGGTTATCTGCATTTGTAAGTTTTAAGGGATGATAAGTACCACCATCTACAATATTTACACCATTTACACTTATACTGTAACTGCCTGTCTTTATATTCGCATTACTGTGTACCTGCATCTTGGCATCTAATTGGTCAGTCATTACATCTGCACCAATTAAACGAGAGAGATCTCTTTCTAATACATTTCTTTTGTCTCGTAAATCATTAGCAGCATACACATCTCCTGCTTCAGCAACATCAATTGATTTATTGAGTGTAGCTATCTGTTTTGATATATCATTGACTTTATTTACATCTACTGCTAGCTGATCATTCACCTGTTGTTGTAAAGTTAAAACCTGTTCTTGTGTCTGAACAATATGTTTTGTCAAAGATTGCGTCTGTTCTGATAAAGCCACCTTGATGGCATCATTATCAGGGTTATCTGCAAATGATTGCCACATATCATAATATGCAGAAAGATCATTTTTAATTCCAACTCCATCAACATCAGGAAAATATGTAGAGAGGGCTTCCATTTTTTCTTTTTCATAATCACTGTACTCTTTGTCAGCTGATACCGCATTATATTTATCAAAAACAAAATTATCAAAAACTCTTCCTATATCTTGAACAGATGTACCATTTCCGATATTACCATTGGAAGAGCTAATCGGTGTAGCAGCTGATGTCACAACGCGCTGACGCGTATAGCCTTCAACTTCAGCATTGGCGATATTATGTCCTGTTGTATCGATTCCGACCTGTGCAGCACTTAAACCACTGTAGCCAATATTTAATGTATTAAAAATTGAAGACATTGCTATACCCTCACTTCCAAAATATTCGAATTTTTTGATGCAACTTTTTGATATCCTTGCATCTCTGTCGGTACTATTTGCTCCAAAAAATTATTATAAAGATTACTGACAACTAGCACTAATTTTGCATATTTTTTATTTACTTCATGTAATCTTGAAAGCTCTACTTTTAGATCTTCTAACAACTGATGTTGTTCTTGATTAAGCAGATCCGGGAGTGCTGTATTTGGATGAGATGTCATAAGATTTGAAATTTCATGATCAATCATCGCTTTTTTTGTTTCAAAAGCTTTTAATTTCTCTTCTTTGAGTGAAAGTCTTTCAAACTGAGGATCATGCTTTGCTTTTTTAATATCTTCTATATCTGACTCTGTAATTTCTATCAAGTCTCGTAAATCTTTTAAAGCATTTTGTAAGTGATGTGAAAGCATCGCATACCTCCGTTTTATATATTTAATTTTTAGAGTAACTCATCTGCCATTTTTTGAGCAAGTGCTGAGAGGTCAATTTTATATTCACCAGACGCAATTGCCTCTTTGAGTTTCTCTATTTTATTTTCACTGCCACCATTTGCAGCAGTCAACTTGGCATTTGCCTTTATCCCTTTATTGTCATTCATGTTGTTTGCATATGCATTCCCAACAAGTGAACTGTTTATACCTGAAATCATAATTTTTCCTTCCTCATACTTTGAGAATTTCTTGATACTGGTATATCGGCAAAATTATGATTTTATAAACACTTTTTAAGAACTTTTTTGGCTCAAATAGTCATAGAGCATCTGAGAAAAACCAAAACTTCCTGCACTCGCACGAGAGAGTTCATCTCTGTACATTGACTTATAGATCTTGTCTCCAGGATCCTTTTGATCACTGAAGAGATCTTTTTGATCTTTCATTGCATTGTCCATCATCATCTTCACGATCACTGCCTCAAAAGCATCTGTCTGTTCACGCAGTGCTTTATCTTCAGCCTTAGCATCTATCTTTGGTATATCTTTGTTTTGAGAAACCAGTTGTGCCTGCGCACTTAAAGCATTTAATCCGTAATTCATTATATAACCTTTAAATCAGCAGAGATACTGCCTGCACTTTTCATCGCCTCTAAAATAGAGATGATATCTTTTGGAGTAGCTCCAAGTTTTTGAAGTGATCGAACAAGATTGGCAACAGTTGTTGTCCCTTTTTTTGTATAGATCTCATTTTCGTTCATCCCAATTACCAAATTTTTATCTACTTCCATTGAACCTTCCGGTTTAGACGGAGTATCTTGTTCAACTATCTTGATCGTTATATCACCATGAGTCAAGATAATAGGACGCAACTCTATATCTACCCCAGCAACGATAGTTCCAGTTTTTTCATTAATGATGATTCTATTTTTTGGTTTATAATCCATATCTATATCTTGCACCTCAGCCAAAAACTCAATCATCGAACGATTTTTCGGGCATTTGAGTTTAATACTGCGAGAATCCATAGCAACGGCAACCTGTGTATTATAAAAAGCATTGATTGCTTTTTGTACTGCTACTGCATTGGAAAAACCAGACTCTTTTAAAGAGAGCGTTGCATACTGCTGATGAAAAAGATCGATATTGATCTCACGTTCAACAAAACCGCCGTTAAAGACGATACCTGTCGTTGGATGTGTCTCTGCACCTGCCCCTCTTTGGTTCAGTCCACCAATACTCAGTGGTCCCTGTGCAAGTGCGTAGATCTTACCATCAACCCCTTTGAGCGGTGTCATTAAGAGTGTTCCACCCTCTAGTGATTTTGCATCTCCTATAGAAGAGACGGTAACATCAAACTTATCCCCTTGACGGGCAAAAGGTTTAAGTGTTGCAGTAACAACAACAGCTGCGACATTTTTTGATTTGATATCAATCGGATTCATATCAATATTCATTGCTTTGAGCATATTTGAAATTGACTGCAGTGTAAACTTTGAAGTCGTACCGTCACCCGTTTTTTTCAAACCGACAACCAAAGAGTAACCAATGATCTGATTCTCCCGAACACCGACAATGTTAGAGACATCCGTTATCTTTGTAGCATGGAGTGCTGATAGTAAAAATAGTAAAGTTAAAAAATATCTCATTGACTAAATCCTTGCATAATGCAAATTATTTAGCAATTTTTATTCCATATTTGGATCTTGCAGATAAGTAAGGGTTGTATTACCAAATTTTTTTGATTTTTTGATGCTAAAAGCACCCAGTTTTTCAGGAATTTCCAAACCGCTCATATGCTCTATGATAATCATCTCCACAACTTCCAGAGGCAAAGAGGCTATAAGATCCATAGTTTTATCATAGATATCTTCCATACCTTCACGTATGCTAAATGGCGGATCAATATAAAAGTAAGCCTTTGTTTTTACTTTTTTTAACCTTGAGACAACTTGATCAATATTTTCAAAACTGTCTCCGCCAAACACTTCACATGCCCTTGGATCCGTTTGCGCTATATTTGATTTAAGTGTTTTCAGTGCTTCTCTGTCACGCTCCATAAAGTAGATCTTTTTTGCACCCCGACTCAATGCTTCAAGTCCTATAGATCCACTTCCTGAAAAAACCTCAACAAATGTCGCATCAACAATATCAAACTGCAAAGTATTAAAAAAAGACTCCAAAACTATTGCTTTGGAACTTCGTGTCGTTGTTTTAGAAGGAAGCTGCAATGTTTTGCCTTTATACTTTCCTGCCACTATCTTCTTTGTTAATTTCTTACTATTTTTCATAAAATGCTTTTACCGCCCGTAAAATATTTCTCTGATACTCTTGCGTCAATTCTTCTATACGTTTTTGTAAAATAGAAAAATCCATAGATTCTTCCTCTTCATCATACTCTTTTTCTATGCGCTCTTTTTCCTCTTTCGCCGTACCATAGAGTTTTTTATATTTTTTTTCCAAAGCCAAAATAAGTTGTGATCGTGAAAAAGGTTTTTTTAAATCCGCTTTTTCATCACTTGCAATATAAAAACAACGTTTGTCATCAAGGCACTCTTCATCTCGAACAACAATATCACAGCGTTTTGAAGCACATAAATATTTTGCCAAAAAAAGTTCTAAAGATTTCTGTAACAAAGGTGACTGACACTCAACAGCAACTCGCATATCTATCCTTCTAAATAGTACTCTAATGAGTACCGTAAATCATCATCCAAATTCTCCAAAGAGAGCATCCAGAGTATATAGCTTCTGTCATTAAGCGCTATCTCTTCGATATATCTGCCAAGATACTTTCCAAAAGAGAATTTTTCCAAAAGTACTTTTGAAAATGTAAACGCATACATCTTTTCAAGATCTATCTCTTCTTGAAGATAATCAAAAAGCAGTTTAAGAACCACTGCATCGCTCAAAGCATGATGCGCAACTAAAGCATCTTTAATTCCACATAACGCTTTTAAGTCTTCTTCACTTCTGTAGAGTCTTAATTCATACCGTAAAAATTCCAAAGAAAAAAGTTCACATTCAGGAATATGATGTTTAAGAACTCTTTGTGTATCTATAATTTTACCACACCATTTTAAACCGCTACGTTCTAAAAACTTTACAACAAACTGCATATTATGGACTATTAAACTATTTTCTTCAAGATTATAGTGTTGTAGCAATGTATATATTTTTGTATCTGCAAACGATGGTTTATTAACAATCATTTCATTTGTTATATTATGAATACTAGAAGCTAGTGCAGGAATTTTTTTACCTTCATTGACTATTTCATAGAAAGCCTCTAGCAATTTCTCTTCTTCAAAAAGAAGCATACCTAAAGAGCATATTGTATCATTGTCTTCATAACCCGTAGTTTCTATATCTAAAAAAATCAACATTTGATCACCTCAATACACTTGCAACGCGCAGTAATAAATACAAAAGAGAAATATCCACCTATAGCAATAAATAGATATAAAAGATAAATGCTAAACCAGTCAAATAGTGAGTTATACGTGGTAAACAGATGTGTAAGAACAAAAGCTAAAATCATTAAACTTCCAACAATCCAAATAAGAAGCATAAACCATTTTCTCCATACCTTTAGCAAATCACCATACCCTATAATCTCAATATATTTCCCAGACTCTTTTTTAGTACAAGCTTTTAACTTTAATACATAACCGGCGTAGCAATGATTAAACAGATATTTCACACTACGAAAAAGAGCAAATAGCAAAGAGAGATTCAGCAAGATGGAAAACCAAAAAGTCCAGATCTTCAAAAGTGCTTCAAATACGACTCTATCTATGGGCATAAAGCCCTGTTTTACATAGATAAAAAGTGTTACTATAAAAGCAAAAAGTGCTGCACTCAAAAGTGTACACAAAACAACTCGAAACAACCAAGATAACCACAAAAAAAGATAAAATTTAAGCATTTTTTTTACAAAGAGATCCCAACATTTGATGATAATGTTCCAAATTGATAAAACTCTTCTCAAATCGGTATCGAATTACAAACTCAACAACACTGTTTTTCAACTCTGCATCTACACTTTCTACTCTTCCAAAGTAAGCCAAAGAGATATTTTTACTCTTAACTGTTGCATTTTTATCATAAGAGATTGCCAAGATCTGCAAATATTTCCCCTCTTTGATCTCCCCTAAATTCTCTTCTTGCAAAGAGACACCAGAGAGGTTAATCGCCTTAAAATCAAAAAGTTCCTCAAAATTTTCAACTTTTTTATCGATCCCTATCTCAGTGTAGAGTTTTTTGAGTTCTGTCATATTCTCTTTGCGTGCAAGTTCATACGAAGATATCTTGTTTGTCAAATTTTTTAGTCTGTCCAGTGCCGAACTCATCTTATTTCCTACTTAATTATTAACAGTAGTATAGCAAATTTAAGATATAATAACGCAATTTATTACAAGATAAAGAGAGATATGGACTACTTAAAAATCAAAGGCAAATCTAGCCTCAATGGAACAATCAAAATTTCAGGTGCAAAAAATGCATCACTCCCACTTATTGCTATGACTATCTTGGCAAAAAACAATGTGACACTAAAAAATTTACCTTCTGTTGCAGATATCAAAACACTTTTAAAACTTCTGAGTAATCTTGGTGCAAAATGTTCATTTCATGATGATAAAGTTCTTGTAGATACTTCTACTATGAATGAGACAAAAGCAACTTACGATATTGTCAAAACTATGCGTGCTTCCATCCTTGTTCTAGGACCAATACTTGCACGTTTTGGACACTGTGAAGTTTCACTTCCGGGAGGCTGTGCCATAGGACAACGTCCCATTGATCTGCACCTTAAAGCACTCGAACAGATGGGTGCACAAATTGCTATAAAAGCCGGTTATATAGAGGCAAGAGCACCACAGGGGCTCAAAGGATGTGAGATTATTTTTGATAAGATCACGGTAACAGGAAGTGCAAATATCATTATGGCTGCAGCACTTGCAGAAGGTGAAACAACAATCATCAATGCTGCTCGAGAACCTGAAGTTGTACAACTGTGTGAAGTTTTAAATAAGAGTGGTGTAAAAATCGAAGGTATAGGGACTGCAGTATTAAAGATACACGGAACTCATGGTAAGCTTTTGAATATAAAAGAGTTTAGTATCATTCCTGATCGTATTGAAGCTGGAACCTATCTCTGTGCCGGAGCAATTAGCGGATCAGAACTTACACTTACAGATGTAGAACCAAAACATTTGGGTGCAGTCATTGCAAAACTTGAAGAGATGGGATTTAGATTGGAGATTAGTGATGACACCATTACTATCTTTCCGGCAAAAGAAATTAAACCTGTAAAAATAGTTACCCAAGAGTACCCTGCTTTTCCAACAGATATGCAGGCACAGTTTATGGCTCTTGCAACCCAGGCAGAGGGTGTCTCTATCATAGAAGAACGCCTTTTTGAAAACAGATTTATGCATGTCAGTGAACTACAGCGTATGGGTGCAGATATATCGCTCAACGGACATACAGCAACGGTAAATGGAAAAACAAAACTCAGTGGTGCAGATGTTATGGCAACGGATCTCAGAGCTTCAAGCGCTTTGGTTTTAGCAGCGCTTATAGCTGAAGGTCAAACAAATGTTCACCGTATCTACCATTTAGATCGTGGATATGATTCCTTGGAGAAGAAGCTAAGAGCTGTAGGTGTAGAGGTACAAAGACTCAAAGAGGGACTCTAATCCCCCTCAAATATAATCATCTCATACACACTCTTTTTTGTAACGAGTGCTTTCTCAGGTGAAACAGAACGGGCATTTTTTACTACTTCTACCTCATGTCGAAGATCTGCAATTTCACGCTCCATCGTATCAACATTCTCTTTTAAACGCAAAATAATATCTACACCCGCAAGATTTACTCCAAGTTCACGTGTTAAACGTAAAATCAGTTTGATTCTGTCTATATCACGTTGTGAATAGAGACGAATCTTCCCGTTTGATCGAGAGGGTTTTATAAGATTTTCTCTTTCATATTGACGCAGTGTCTGTGGGTGAATATCGAGTATCTTTGATACAATACTGATTAAATATACCGGTTCGTCATAATGATGCATTTTCTTCCCTCCTTCTTATAATGTTTTTGGGAGTTTTTCTTTCATCAACTCTACCAAATCTTTATCTAAATCTTCTACTTTAGGATTTACAATATTTGCCTTCAGATAAAGATCGCCACGTTTTTTTGTTTTTCTGTTCATTGCACCCATCTCTTTGACACGGAAACGCTGGCCATTTTTTGTATTTGCAGGGATTTTAAGCTTGATCTCTTTTTCAAGTGTCTGTACTGCTATCTTCTCACCAAAGAGTGCTGCATAAAGTGGTACATCGATTGTTTTAACCAGATCATCCCCTTCACGCACATAATCTGGTGATGGTGCTACTGTAATTTTAAGTAAAAGATCTCCTGCGCGTCCGTTTTGTGCATGACCTTTGCCTCTAACACGCAATTTCTCTCCACTTTTTACCCCAGCTGGGATCTTAATGTCAAAACGATCACCATTAACAGAGACAGAGTGTGTTCCACCTAAAATTGCAACATTAAACGGAATTGTTACACTTGTCTCAATATCAAGATTTGGCTCTTGTTGATGAAAACCTCCTCCACCGCTAAAGCCACTAAATCCACCAGATGAGTAGCTTTGACGACCACCACCGCTAAAACCGCCAAAACCACCGCCACCGGAGAACATTTGGCGTAATATCTCGTCTAGATCTACATTACCGCCTTGAGCACGTGAGAAGTCATGGAAATTTTGACCACCAAACATAGCATCACCATACTGATCATACTGTGCTTTTTTCTCTTTATCGCTAAGCACTTCATAAGCGGCATTGATTTCTTTAAATTTCTCTTCACAATCTGCTTCTTTACAGATATCAGGGTGATACTTTCTTGCTAATTTTCTATATGCTTTTTTAATCTCTGATTCATTTGCATTTTCTGATACTTCTAATGTTTCATATAATGATTTTGCCATAATAACTTCCTTAAAATAATTGTTAATTTTTAATTAGTGGAATTATATCATAAGAGTTGAGTGTATGTCAATCAACTATTGCAAGATTTTATCTATATAAAAATAATGCTATACTATTAAGAATACTAGATTATTGCCATCAGACACTCAAACATTCAAAAACAAGGATATCTAAAAAAAATGAAAAAACAATTTACTAATTTCTTTATTAGAGAATGGTTATTCCTATTTTCTTTTACTGCTTTTGGTATAACTTCTTATATGCTAGGAAGTTTTCCAGAGTACACACAAAAAGAACTGATACCAATTTTTCTTCTTTTTGCATTATTTGTTGTAGTCAAAGGCATTGAAAACAGTAATTTATTATTAAAAACAGCCTCCATACTTGAAAAAGGTGTGATGCTTCCCCAAAAACTTTTATTTATCACTTTTATACTCTCTTCAATCATAACTATTGATGTCGCTCTTATAACTATGCTTCCAATCGTATTTGCTCTTAAAATAAAAAAGAAAGAAAAACTTACAATTCTTGTTGCGCTTACTGCACATATTGGAGCAGCTTTAACTCCTTTTGGTACACCTCAAAATCTCTTTATCTACTCCTATTATGGAGTTGATCCTTTCACTTTTATAAAGACTATTGCTCCCTTTTCCATTGGGATGCTGATTCTTTTTTTCTTCAGCTCTTTTTTCATTAAAGTACGACCAATAGATATAAAATATAAAGAAAAAAAAGTAAATAAACCCTCTGCTTCCATTTATCTCATTCTTTTTACAATTATTGTATTGTCCATATTACATATATTTTCCATCAATATTGTATTTTTAGCACTACTCTTTATACTCTTTTTTGATAAAAAATGTTTTCAAATTGATTATTTTTTATTATTTACTTTCCTAATTTTTATAGGATTAACAACAAATATAAAAATGATGATAGGAACTATGATATATCATCCACATCATACATTTTTACTCTCATCAATAATGAGTCAGTTTCTCAGTAATGTTCCGACAACACTCTTATTAAATAAATTTACAACAGAATGGGAAGCTCTTCTTTGGGGAAGTAATGTAGGTGGCTTTGGAAGTATTATTGCAGCTTTGGCAAACTTAATAACGTACAAAATGTATATTTCCTATAACAATACAAAAAATGTAAAATCATTTCTTTGGCAATTTATCTTTTTTGGTTACTTAGCTTTTTTATTTGGTTATTTACTTTATTTTATCTCTTTTTCTTACTTCTTGAAAATTTTCTAAGTTCTTATGCTTACATAAGAACTTAAAAAATTGATATGTTTTAATGTAAAAAGTGGCGAACTTCTGAAAAGTACAAGCTCATACCAAATTCATCTGCAGCCTCTATTATCTCTGCATCACGAATAGAACCACCAGGCTCAATAACATTTTTCACACCAGCTGCAGCTGCAGCGTCAATTGAGTCACGGAATGGGAAGAATGCTTCTGATGCAAGTGCGGCTCCTGTTACATCAAGCCCCATCTCTTTTGCTTTTTTCAGTGCACACTGTGCAGCATCCACACGACTTGTCATTCCCATACCAACAGCTACCATTGCAGCATCTTTTACATAAACGACACAGTTTGATTTTGTAAGACTTGCAACTTTGTAAGCAATCTCAAGATCTTTCATCTCAGCTTCACTAGCACGATTTTTACTAACAAGTTTCGCATTTTTAACTTCATCATCATTGACTTTGTCAGCATCTTGAAAAACAAATCCGCCATCAATGTGTTTGAAATCTTTTTTATCATTTGCTAACACAAGCTTATCACTACCCATCTCAAAAAGCTTGATACGCTTCTTAGCAGCAAATACTTCCTGCGCCTCTTCAGTAATACGACCGGCAATTACTACTTCTAAGAAGATCTCATTCATCTTCTCAGCCATCTCTTTGTTTACGATACCATTGACAGCAACAACACCGCCAAAGGCAGAAACCGGATCACATTTAAGCGCTTCTGTGTAAGCATCAACTAAATTATCACGAATTGCAAAACCACAAGGATTTCCATGTTTAGAGATACAAACAGCATTGTCATCACCAAAAGCAGATGCAATTTTAATCGCACCATTGAGATCATTTAAGTTGTTAAAGCTTGCTTCGCCTTTGAGTGTTTTAAAGTTATTGCTAAAGTGCTTGTCAAACTCATACAATGCACCTTTTTGGTGTGGGTTTTCACCATAGCGAGTATTCATAACTTTCTCACCGACAATAAATTGTTTTTCACCAAAGCCCTCATTAAAACGCTCATTCATATAGTTAGCGATCATAGAGTCATATGCAGCCGTATGCTCAAATGCTTTTACCATATAAGCACGACGAAACTCTTTTGTATTTTTTTCATTTTCAATAGCATCAATTACCTCTGCATAATCTTCAACATTTGTAACAATAGTAACAGCATCAAAGTTCTTCGCAGCTGAGCGAACCATAGCCGGTCCACCGATATCGATATTTTCAATAATATCATCAAAATCGTCTGTACGCTCAATAGTTGCTTTAAACGGATAAAGATTTACACATACAAGGTCAATAGCCTCAACACCAAGCTCTTTTGCCTGATCCAAATGACTCTGCTTATCACGACGATGTAAGATCCCACCGTGAACATACGGGTTAAGCGTCTTAACACGTCCCTCAAAACACTCAGGAAACTTTGTCACCTCATCAATTTCAATGGCTTCTACACCACTCTCACGCAAGAGTTTATATGTTCCACCTGTAGAGATAATCTCATAACCATTTTTCACTAAAGATTTACAAAAATCTACAACACCTGTTTTATCACTGACACTAACTAACGCTCTTTTTTTCATTTCAAGCCTTGATTTAAAATATTAAGCAAATTTTATCTAAATTGAGTTTAGAAGATGGTAAACTTAAAAAAACTCTTTTGGAGAAATTATGAAAAATATAGCAATACTCTGTTCTGGCGGTGATGTATC
>Ga0256837_1002035_pt1 | contig 13085 bp, 15 predicted proteins | sample 4562384metaG_FD_185976 | JGI IMG/M metagenome (GOLD analysis project Ga0256837, IMG submission 185976) | Hydrothermal vent microbial communities from Guaymas Basin, Mexico - 4561-384 | ecosystem: Environmental > Aquatic > Marine > Hydrothermal vents | place: Mexico: Guaymas Basin | collected... | reverse complement strand
GCAAGTGCAAGTGAAGAGTTAGCTTCAGCATCAGATGAGATGACATCGCAATCAGAACATTTAAAAGAGATGGTTGGATTTTTTAAAATATCAAAATAAATTAATTAAAATTATAGTTGAAAGATTCAAATCTTAAATATAACTTAATTGAAATCAATTTATTTCTAAATAAGAGTATATTTATCCGATTTAAAATATACTTCCCTTAACAAAACGCTTAGAGCGTTAAAAATTAAAATATAAAGGGTCAAATATGGCAACTACAAAATTTAAAGGTACAGACGTAGAACTATTAGGAACTGAAGTAAATGTTGGAGATAAAGCACCTGCAATTACTGTTGTAAACTCAGCTGGTTTAGGTGATGTAGTAGTTGGTGGAGCTACTGGTAAAAAACAACTTATCATTGTTGTTCCTTCTTTAGATACTGGTGTATGTGCTACTGAAACTCGTAACTTCAATGCTAAAGCTGCTTCATTAAATGATGTTACTGCAACTATCGTTTCTTTAGACTTACCATTTGCTGCTGGTAGATTTTGTCAAGCTGAAGGTATCAATGATTTAACTGTTACTTCAGATTTCAGAAACAAAGATTTCGCTAACGCTTATGGTGTATTACTTGGTGGTTCAGTTTTAGCTGGTGTTACTTGTAGAGCAATCTTCGCAGTAAATGAAGAGGGTGTTGTTACTTATAAAGAGATTGTTCCAGAGATCACTGAAGAGCCTAACTATGATGCTGCAATCGCTGCAGTAAGTTAAGCAACTTTTTTAAAATTTAGATAATTTTAATTGAACCATCTATTCTCCCAGATGGTTCAAACTTTTTTTTTATAAACTATTAAAATCTAACTATTACACCAGCATATAAACCAGCATATTCCAAAGAGCCAATAGTATCATCTGTATCAATATCAAATTTTTGAATTCTATAACCAACTTCAACTGCCGGTTGAATAATAGGAGATATATCAAAAGTATAATCAATTTTTGCTCTCACATCATAAATAGTGTTATCACCATCTGTTATAAATTTAATATCACTCTCTAAACCAATATTTGTAGTTGGAATTTGAACTCTTCCTCTTAGGTAAAGTAAAGGGATAGCTGTTGTATCTGATGATTCAACAGATGGAAGAATACTATTTATAGTATTTGTAATACCATCTAACATAGAGTTCTCAGTTTCATTACTAGTTGCTTTAACCACTATGTCACTTTGAATAACTTTAATATCTAAACCAACATCAATTGTCATCCAAAAAGTATTATCTAAAAGATTATAATAAGGGATAATATCAAATTGTTTCATATCAATAGTTGTATCTGAAGTTCCAAGATAAGCACCATTAACTCTACGCTCAAATTTACCGTCATCAGTTATTGATACATACTCTAATCTTAAATTTGGAATTAAAGGAAGAGGATGTTTAACAAGTATCCAAGCATACATCTCAGCTGATTCATTTTCATTTGTAGTATATGTACCATCTAAGTCTAAAAAGTCTGAACTTGTAGTTGTATCTATTTCACCAGATGGTGTTTGAATCCATGTACCAGCACCAGCTTCAATTCTCGCAAAGTCTGCACTTAATGTTGATGCTAAAATAGCTCCACTAACGAAAGTTGTTATAATTTTATTCATTTATAACTCCCTGATATAATTTTGGAAATTATAGCTAAGAATATTATCTACTATACTTAATAAATTTATTTAACAGAAAATTAATATAATCTATAGTAATATATCTTATCAAAAATTATTATATATTTATATTAAAAGGAAAATTATGTCAAATCGTAAAAAAGTACTTATACTTGGTGGTGGGTTTGCTGGTGTTGAAGCTGCGATATTTTTAAAAAAAGAAAATTATGAAATTACTTTAGTTAGTGATAGAGATTATTTTTACATATATCCAACATCTATCTGGATTCCAACTCGTGAGAGTGAATTTAGTGATGTTTGTGTAGATTTACAAGATTTAAAAAAAGCTCATGGTTTTAATTTAATAGTTGATGGTGTTGCAAAAATATCTGCTAAAGAATCTAAGGTTACACTAAAAAGTGGTGAAGTTTTAGATAATTATGACCATTTAATTATTGCTATGGGTGCTTCAAAAATGAAGCATAAAGGGATTGAAAATACTTTATCTATTTGTGGTTCACCTGAACAAGCTTTATTACTTCGTGATAAAGTTGATGAGATAGTAGAGATAGGTGGTGGTAAAATTTGTTTTGGTTTTGGTGGAAACCCTAACGATTCTTCTGCTGTTCGTGGTGGTCCAGGGTTTGAACTTCTTTTTAATGTTCATAATCTTTTAAAGAAAAAGGGGATTAGAGAACATTACGAATTAACTTTTTTTGCTCCAATGGCAGAACCAGGAAAAAGAATGGGTCCACAAGCATTAAAAATGATGGATAAATTTTTTGGAATGTTAGACATTAAACAACATTTTGGTAAAAAAATAAAATCATTTGAGAAAGATGGAATTATATTTGAAGATGATTCTAAACTTGATTCTGATTTTACTATGTTTATACCTGCCGGTGATGGTCATGATGTTATTAAAAATTCTGATTTACCTTTAAATGAAGCTGGTTTTATTAAAATAGATGATCACTGTATGGTAGAGTTTTCACATAAAGATACTTTTTGTGATGGTGAAAGTATGGATAGACCTCATAATATTTATGCTATAGGTGATATTGCTGCTCTTGAGGGTTATGAATGGAGAGCTAAACAAGGTCATATAGCAGAGGTTATGGCTAGAAATGTAGCTCATAATATAGTTGAAAGAGATAAAGGTGGTGGATCTTTAAAAGGTTATAATGATCATCTAAATATTTTATGTGTAATGGATACTGGTGATGGTGCTTCATTTGTTTATAGAGATGATAAAAGAGCATTTATGATTCCTATGCCAATAGTTGGTCACTGGCTTAAAAAAGGTTGGGGTAGTTATTGTCGCTATTCTAAACTTGGAAAAATACCTAGAATCCCAGGTATGTAACATAAATGTAATTATTTAAAGACATTTGAGTAAAAATCAACATTCTTACAGCATGATTAAAGTATTATTAAATTAATTTTATAATACCAAATATAAAGGTTAATCATGTCTGTAAAAAGTTTATCTAAATCGGATGCTCCCAAAAATATTACAAGTAATGAAAAAAGACTTGCTAATGATGACTTTATAGTATCAAAAACTGATACTAAAGGTAAAATCATTTATTGTAATGAAATTTTTACAAAGATGGCTGGATATGATGCTTCAGATTTGATTGGAGCGAATCATAATCTTATAAGACATCCTGAGATGCCTCGTATAGCTTTTAAGTTAGCATGGGATTTAATAAAAAATAAAAAAGAATTTTTTGGATTTGTTAAGAATATTTCTAAAGATGGTAGTTTTTATTGGGTATTTACCTATATTACTGCTGATTTAGATGCTCGTGGAAATATAATCAGTTATACATCTGTTAGAAGAAAACCACCACAATCAGCTATTGATGCTATTATACCTATATATAAATTACTTATTGATGCAGAGAAAAGAGGTGGAATGGAAGCTTCAGGAAAACTTTTAAATGATTATTTAGCAGAAAATAAGATTACTTACGAAGAGCTTGTTATAAATTTACAAAAAGGGGCAGCAGTATGAGTTTTTTGTCTAATTTTACTAAAAAATCATCAAATAATGATAAAGAGTTACAAAAAGAGATCTCTAGTGTTTTAAAAAATGTTAAAAATGGGAAACTAGCTTCAAGAGTTGTTTTACATAAAAATGAAACACCATTAGAGGGTATAGCATGGGATCTAAATAATTCATTAGATCAAATGGAAGTTATACTTAGAGAAACAAGAAATACCATTCAGGCTGTAAGTAATGGTGATATGTATAGAAGTATGTTTCCTAGTGGTCTTCATGGTGAATTTAAAGATACTGCTGATGCTATTCAAAAAGCTGTTTCATCTATGAAAGCAAATGAAAGATACAAACTTATGGGTCAACTCTCAACTGCTTTTAGTGAATTTAACGGTGGTATGAAAGGTAACCTAGATATGATTACTACTGATATTAATAAAACAGAAGAATCATTTGCTAAAGTAACAAAATTAACATCAAAAGCATCAGAATCTGCTCAAGAGACATATAGTGCTGTTGAGGCTACAACTTCAGAGATCTCTAGCTTAAATGAGTTAGTTATAGATACTGTTGATGCGATAGGTCAAATGGATACAAATGTTAATGAGATAACAACAGTTGTAAATCTTATCAAAGATATCGCTGATCAAACAAATTTACTTGCACTTAATGCTGCTATTGAAGCTGCTCGTGCTGGTGAGCATGGTCGTGGTTTTGCTGTTGTTGCTGATGAAGTTAGAAAACTTGCTGAGAGAACAGCTAAAGCTACAGGTGAGATTAGTATAACTATTCAAAATCTACAACAACAATCAAGTGCCATATCTGAAAACTCATCACATATGAGTAACATAGCAAACAGTGCTAGTGATACTATGAATAATTTTTCAGATACTATGGGAACACTTACTTCTGATATGAAGTCAACTTCTATGCAATCAAATCAAAGTAGTTTTGCTCTATTTTTATCTAATTATAAAATTCACCATATTTTATTTAAGTCAAATGCTTACTCTTCTGTTGTTAATGGAACTGTAACTGATGAGCTTAAAAAAGATTATAAACATTGTGGATTTGGTGGTTGGTACTATTCAAAAGGGCAAAGACTTTTTGGAACTAATAACACATTTAAAAAGATGGAGATTCATCATGAACAATTCCATACACTTATAAATGATAATTTAGATTGTGCTTTAAGTGGTGGTTGTATGGGTAAAAATAAATCTAAAGATGAGATTATGAAAAAGTTTAAAGATGCTGAAGAGCATTCAAATAAATTATTTGATCTAATGGATGCTTTAGCTACAGAAGTTGGTGGTGACATAGATATGAATGAGGTGTTAGGTTAAAAAACCTAACATTTTATAAATCTATGTAGCTTGTAATTTTCTTTTTTGTTTCATTTTAAATTTTGCTAACTCTCTCATATCTTCGTTAGCATCACTTTCATCCATAATCTCAACACCTAAAATAGTTTCAACACAATCTTCTAATGTTAAGATTCCTTCTGTTTGGTCATAGTTATCTACAATCAAAAACATATGGTCTTTTTTAGATATAAAAAGGTCTAGTGCTTTAGAAACAGGTACATTTTCATTTATAGAAAAAATCTCTTTTTTAATTGAACCAACACTTACACTATCATCTTCTAAGGCTTGTTGAAATATTTTTTTAGTTAAAACTATACCTGTTACATCTTCTATAGAACCATGATAAACAGGGATACGAGAGAAGTTAAAGATATCGTTCTGACTTTTAATAATTTCTTTAATTGTCATATTTTCATCTAGTGCAAAAACAACACTTCTAGGTGTAAGAACCTCACCAACTTTAACATTTCCTAGATTTAAAATATTTTCAATAACATCAGATTCTTTCTCATCAATGATTCCTTCATCTTCACTTAAAAGCATAGATTCTAGTAGTTCCTCTTTTGTGAGGGTATGTGCATCATCTTTACCTTTTGATATACGATTTGTTACAAAAAGTGTTGATAATATAATAGGGTAAGTTATCCAGATAAAGATTCTAATGATATGAGCAGCTATAGGAGCTAATGCTTTCCAATGGATAGCACCGATAGTTTTAGGGATAATTTCACTAAAAAATAAAATTGCAAAAGTTAAAACTATAGAAACATAAACAACAGCATCATTTCCAAATATGATAGATGCCTGAGCACCAACAGCTGCTGCACCGAGAGTATTTGCTATAGTATTTAGTATGAGTATAGAAGCTATTGATTTGTTTATGTTCTCTTTATGATGGCGAAGTAGTTTCCCAACTTTTGGTTTCTCTTTTTCTAAAACAGCTACATAAGATATGTTTACAGATAAAAGTACAGATTCTAAAATAGAGCATATAAAAGATACGCCAACTGAGAGTACGAAAAATATTATTAATAAATCCAAGTTTTACAAGATCCTTAAAGTAAAATATATGTTGCTAGTCCTAAAAAACTAAAGAATCCAACAACATCAGTAACAGTAGTTAAAATAACTGTGCTACCTATAGCTGGATCAATATCCAACTTTTTCAAAAATAATGGTACGGTTGCACCAAAAAAACCAGCCATAAAAAGGTTTATAACCATACTAAGTGCTATAACAACACCGAGTAATTCTATACCAAACCATACATGAGCTATCATTCCCATAATTATAGCAAATATGATACCATTTCCTATAGAGATAATAACCTCTTTTTTAATGATTCTCATAGCATCACCTTGAGAGATGTCACCTAAAGCTAATTGTCTTACAACAACTGTTAAACTTTGAGTTCCAGCATTACCACCCATAGAAGCAACTATAGGCATTAGAATCGCTAGTGCGACCATACTCTCAAGTGTTTCAGCAAAGATTCCAATCACAAAAGAAGCAGCTATCGCAGTAAAAAGATTTAAGCCAAGCCAAGTAGCTCTCTTTTTACCAGCATTTAGAATCTCATCATCCTCTTCCGCATCATCATCAACACCAGCAAGGTTATACATCTGTTCAGTAGCATGTTCATTAATAATATCATAAATATCATCAGATGTGATACGACCAATCAAAATCCCATAAGCATTTACTATAGGCATAACAGAAAGGTCATACTCTTCAAAATAGTGAACAACCTCTTTAATATCTTCTCTATCATGAGCAGTTTTAGGTTCAAAACTATCATCACTATCTTGAAGATTTTCTAGTAAAGTTTTAGAAAAATCAAATATTAGAAGATCATCAAGTCCAACTGTATATCTTAGTTTATTATCTTCTGTTGTTATAAAAAGATTCTGGACATTTTCAAGTTCATTAGCCTTTCTAAGTTTTGCGAATCTTTTAATTACATCTTGAACAACCTCATTTTTAGAAGCAGTAAAAACTTCAAGTTGCATATATGAACCAGCTTCATTCTCTTTATACTCTTGGAGTTTAGTTATCTCTTGTTTATCATCTTCATCAAGTGATTCAAAAACCTCAGAAGCTATATTTTCATCAATCTCTTCTAAACCTTGCATAAAATCTACTTGGTCATCAGATTCTAGTTCAGTTACGGCATGAGAGAGTTCATCTACACTAAGATTCTCAACAACATCATCAAAATATCTATCAGGAAGGGCAAGAGCTACATCACCAAGTAAATCTTTTGGTACAAGTTTTAAAGCATTTGAAAATGCATTATCATCTAGTTCTTTTAGAATTTTAGCAATATCAGATGGGTGTATCTCACTAGCTTCATGCGAATTTAGATACTCTTTTAGCTTATACATAATTATACCTTATTTATCATACTTAGTTAGATTATTGTACTTGATAACTTTTGTTAACTCTTCGCCATATCGTTCACCTATTTCAGAGTATTTATCAAGTTTTTTAACTAATTTATATGGGTCATTAGTTTGCATTTTCAACTTCCTAAACTCTTTATAAGCCTTTGCTGTTGCTAGAAGTTTATAGTATTCTTTGATACTATCTTCAATCGTATCAAACTTTCTAAGCCATATAGTTCTCTCACCATCTCTTTTCTCTTCAGCAGCAATTCTTGGTTGATTTTTATTTGAACACCACATACCAAAAACATTATTTGCTTCAGTAAAGAACCTAGAAGTACCCCAAGCACTTTCCATTGCTGCTTGAGCTAATGTTATACATTGTGGATGTGGTTTTAGTGCCATAAGTAACTCTGCATCTGTTTTAACTTTATACTCTTTTTTTAAAAGGTTGATATTTTCTAAATTTATAGAATTATTTATATCGTTATATGTTTGAGTATATTTTTGTATTAGCTCTTTATGAACATTTTGAATTGCAGGGATAAAAAGTTTATAAAATCTTTTTTTCTTATTAGAAATATATTTCTTTTTATATGAAGTTTTAACAACTTTTTCGTTTAACTCTATCTCTTGCATATTTATGCCAAGTACCATAAAAAGTAAAAAAGTAAATTCCATCTAATTATCTTAATCTAAAAATATATCCATCAGATACTTTCTTCATTTTGTATCTATAATAACCATCAAGCTCAACTACTACCCTGTAGTAACCATCGTGATTAGCAACTCTTATCTTTGAAAATTTATTATCTTTGAACCTTTTTACTAAACTTTTTAAACTTGTATCTCTATCAAAATCTATAACTATTCTATGTGGTTGAACCAGTAAAAAATCTCTTAGTATTTTATCTTTTGTTACAATTTTTAATGTTTCATTTAAAGTAAAAAATTTAGCATATTTTATAGATGTTATTAGTTTAAAACTCTCTTTAATCTCTTTTTGTTTCTCTGGCTTTTTAGAAGTAGTATAATTTTGTGATATAAATATAGGAAGGTGCCAATCTATAAAATTATTTAAAACTATAGTTTCATTCTCAACTGTACCATCTAAATTTTCATACTCTATAGTTACTTTTTGAATCACTCTTGCTTGTGATGGTAGTGTAATTGTTGCTTGTTTTAAAGGTGGAATTTTAGTAGATATATTTGATGTAATTGGTATATCCATTTCACCAGCAGCAGGAAAAAAAGGGTTTTCTCTAGCTTCTATAATTGTTGCTAAAGTTAATATAAAAAATAAAATTTTAATCAAAATTACACCTTATTATTGAGCCGATATCTCTTTTAATTCAAAGTATTCCCTTTGAAGTTCAGCATTTTCATTTTTCAAACGAACTATTTCACTTTTTAAATAATTTTCATAATTATTTAATCCAAAAAGAATTTTTACTGAATTTGTTCCATTTAGAAGAATATGTACATAAGACAAAAATAGACCAACCAAAAATAAGATTATAAGAAACTTTAAAAGAGATAAGCCTAAATACTTTTGAATAAAATTTTGGGCATCATCTATCTCTTCATAAAGTTCTTCATTTTTCATTTTATCTCTTAGTTAAATATACGAGATCCTAAATACTCACCATATACAACTTCATTTTCAATCTCTAAAAGACGGTTATATTTAGCAGTTCTCTCACCACGAGCAGTTGAACCAGTTTTGATTTGACCACAGTTTAATGCTACAGCAAAATCAGCTATAAAAGCATCTTCACTCTCACCAGAACGGTGACTCATTACACAAGTGTAACCATTTCTTTGAGCAAGACGAACAGTAAGCATAGTTTCACTTACAGAACCAATTTGGTTTGGTTTAATTAAGATAGAGTTAGCTATACCTTTGTTGATTCCCTCATTTAAAATGTTTACATTTGTAACAAAAAGATCATCACCAACGATTTGAATCTTATCACCAAGTTTTTCAGTCATAAGTTTAAAACCATCCCAATCATCTTCACTTAAACCATCTTCGATAGAAACGATAGGGTATTTAGCACATAAATCAGCATAATAATCAACTAATTCAGCAGATGTAACAGTACGATTTTCAGATTCTAGTCTATAACCACCATCAGTTACAATCTCACTAGCTGCTACATCTAAAGCGATAGCTATCTGCTCACCAGCTTTATATCCAGCTTTTTCTATAGCTTCCATAATGATTTGGATAGGCTCTTCATTTGAACTTAAATCTGGAGCAAAACCACCCTCATCACCTAAAGCAGTGTTATGTTTTTTAGCTTTTAAGATAGCTTTTAAGTTATGGTAAACTTCAGCAGAAGCTCTTAAACCCTCAGCAAAATCCTCAAAACCAACAGGAACAATCATATACTCTTGAAAGTCAACAGAGTTATCAGCATGAGAACCACCATTAATGATGTTTAACATTGGAGTAGGAATCGTCATAGCATTAGCACCACCAAGGTAGCGATAAAGTGGCATACCAAGTGATTTAGCAGCAGCACGAGCAACAGCCATAGAAACACCAAGAACAGAGTTAGCACCTAAATTACCATAATTTTCAGTTCCATCAATCTCTTTCATAGTAGCATCAATAGTAGCTTGATTAAATGGTGACATACCAATAAGAGCATCAGAAATTTCGTTGTTTACATGAGAAACTGCTTTTAAAACACCTTTACCCATATAACGCTCATCACCATCACGAAGCTCTAAAGCCTCTCTCTTACCTGTACTTGCACCTGATGGTACAATTGCACTCTCAATAGTTCCATCACTTAACTCTACTGTTGCTTTTACTGTTGGGTTACCACGAGAATCCATAACTTCAATTGCACTAATACTATCTATAAACATATGTTTGCCTTTATACTTTGTATATTAATTGGTCGTATTTTATCTAAAATTGATTAAGAGTTATATAATAATTACTAAATTTGTTATGATTTATTTTAGTTTAAAACTTTAGAATTAGCTAAAGCTTTCTCAATCTCTTCTTTACTTATATCGCCACTTAGTTGTAACTCTACATCACCATCTTTACCACTAACTTCCATACCTTTGATTTTCTTTTTAGTTTCATCACTCATACATTCACATTTTCCAGTTGAGCAATTCTCAACCATAGTTACAATATTTTGCTTTTTTACTTCACCACTAAAAGAGATTTTTACACCATTGTTTGTTAGGTTTACAGATTTATTCATAAATTTCTACCTTTTTAATTTTAACGATTTTACTATAAATAAAATAGTTTTTAGTTAAAATAATTTTATGAATGAAGAACTTTACTCAAAAATAACAGACTCACTTGTAGAAGATGGTTATATAGTTATAGAAAATGCTTTATCTAAAGATTTAGTAACTAAGCTTTTAGCTTTTGCGAAAAATGAAAATGATTTTAAACAAGCTGGAATCTCTGCGAAAGATGATTTACATATTGATAATACTAGAAGAAGAGATAAAACTAAATGGTTAGAGGATGACAACTCAGTTCAGAGTGAATTTTTAGAGTTTAGCGATGGTTTAAAAGATTATTTAAATAGAGAATTATACTTGGGATTAACATATTATGAATCTCACTTTGCTATTTATAATGATGGTGATTTTTATGAAAAACATTTAGATGCTTTTAAAAATTCAAAGAATCGTGTGGTTACTACTGTATTTTACTTAAATGATGATTGGGGTAAAGATGATGGTGGTGAGCTTATAGTTTATGATAAAGATGATAATTTTTTAGCAGAGGTGATTCCAAAAGCAAATACTCTAGTAGTTTTTTTGAGTGATAAATTTCCACATGAAGTAAAACCAGCAAAAAGAAAAAGGTTTTCTATAGCTGGATGGTTTAGGGTAGATGTTATTTAGATTTTTTTAGTAATAAATCTGAGTAATCGTATTTTGTTAAATCTATATAATACTTTTTATCAACAACAATAACTCGTTCATCTTTTTGAGCAATCTTTTTAAATCTATTTTTTATTTTTTCTTGCTTCTTAGATGAAAAGTTATTATCTTTTAGATATTTTTTTAGAGAGATAATCTCATGCTTATCTTCAACTTCTATCTCTGCCTCAACAAGTTCTATCTCTTGTTTTGGTTCAACTAGAGGTTGTTCTATCTGAGTATCAAGCATAAATTGAGATGAGATAGCACCTAAAATATTTTTAAGTTGCTCATCTTTCTCTTTATATATCTCTTCGATTCTTATCCTTTCTTGAATAAGCATCTTCTCTTTTTGATCTCTTAAACTTCTAGTTTCATCTTCAAGTTTTTCAACTTTTGATTGAAGTTGAATATTTTGTTCCTCTAGTAGTTTGTAGTATCTGCTATCATTTGTTTGAGGTGCTTTTTTAGGCTGTATTTTAGTTGTGGAATCTTCATCAGTATTTACAAATTTCACACCATCAATAACTACAACTTCTAAAGAGCCTCTTCTAATTCTGTTATGTATAGCCTCTTTAGATATGCCAAAATGTTTAGCAGCTTCAAGTATAGTCATGTTAGCCATAAATTTCCCTCTATCTCATATTTTCAAAAACGATAGGAGCTTCCCATTCACCTTCACGAACCATCTTCATAACTTTTTGTAAATCATCAAGTTTAGCACCCTTTACACGGATAGCATCACCCTCTATTTGAGCAGTTACTTTTAGTTTCATTTTTTTGATGTCAGCTGTGATTTTTTTAGCCTCTTTAGCTTCAATATAATCAACAACTTTATAAGTTTGTTTACGATTTCCACCAGAAGAATCTTCCACTTTTAACTCCTCTAAAACCTTAGAAGACAACCCCTGTTTTAAAAATTTAGCGATAACAATATCTGATAATGCTTCAAGTTTATTATCACTAGAAGCTATTAAAACCAAAGTTTTAGCCTTTTCACTAAAAGTAACTTCATAAGTAGTACCTTTAAAATCATAACGGTTAGAAACCTCTCTCTCAACAAGATTTATCGCATTTTTAAAATTTTGTAAATCTATCTTCGCTGTAATATCAAATGAATGTTCTTTTGCCATCTATAATTCCTTTTTATAATTAAATATTTTTTTGTTATTATATCATATAACTAAAAACTAGGACTCCCATCAAACCCAAAACCACCACCAAACGAAGCGAAGTTAGGGTCACTATAACCTGCCATTGCTGATTTTGAGCGAAGTTTTTCTATGTCTGATTTTGAGGAGATTCCTTGTGGGCATACTATGGTACATTCGTTACATAGGGTACAGTCCCAGATTCCGTTTGTTTGGATTGTGTCTATCTTATCTTTTGAATCTTCCTCTCTAATATCACTAACATATCTCCAAACTCTTGTTAGACTAAATGGTCCTTTAAACTCGCTATTTACACTATAAACAGGACAAGCACTATAACAAGAACCACATAAGATACAGTCGCTTTGAATCTCATTTATATGTGTATCTTCTTTTTTAACTTTTGGAGTTGGTGATAGTGGATTTATCCATGCTTTTGCTTTTGTGTTGAAGCTGTAAGCTTTGTCCATATCTACAACTAGGTCACGAATCACGGGAACATTTTTAAGTGGCTCTATAAAATCACCATTTTTTACTTTGTAACTACAAGCTAAAACCTCTTTTGAGTTTACCCTCATAGCACAACTTCCACAAACACTACTTCTACATCCACTTGAAAATGTTAGTGT
>Ga0256837_1002034_pt1 | contig 13087 bp, 12 predicted proteins | sample 4562384metaG_FD_185976 | JGI IMG/M metagenome (GOLD analysis project Ga0256837, IMG submission 185976) | Hydrothermal vent microbial communities from Guaymas Basin, Mexico - 4561-384 | ecosystem: Environmental > Aquatic > Marine > Hydrothermal vents | place: Mexico: Guaymas Basin | collected... | reverse complement strand
GAAAAAAGGATAACTTATTTTCAGTTAACCCCTTTCTTCACTCTCTTTCAAAGAAATTGCATTTATGATTTGAACTTACGAAGTATAAATCGGAATTGTAGGTTGCTTTAATTTTTAGGGGTATATTAAGGGGTATATTTTCAATAAAACATTAACAATACACCTATTTTAGCTAGTAAGTTCTACTACAAGGGCAACTTAACGAAGCAATGCTTTACACAATGGAAGAGTTACACGAATGTTTATAGATGTGTACGATTTACAGATGGTACTATGCTTGAAGAAATTATTTTTATTGGATTATCAAAATAGAGATACACAATATTATAACTGTTGAGGATTGTAGAATAAGCCTTCAACAAGGAAGTATTTTATAAATAATTTTATATCGATTTAATCCCTATTCTGCATGATAATACATATAAGCCGATTTTCCTTTATTTTTTGCTTCATACATTGCTAAATCTGCTTTTCGTAACAGCTCTTTTGCAGTTGTTGCATCCTGAGGAAAACAACTGATCCCAATACTACAGCTCATTTTGATATTTTTACCATAAAACTCTATATTTTTACTGAGTGCTTCTATAATTTTATTTGCAACTTTATTTGCATCACAATTTTTATTACTTGTGATCTCCATTATCAAAGCAAATTCATCTCCACTGATACGACCAAAAGTATCTTCTTCTCTAATTACATGTTTTATATTTTCAACTACACTTTTAAGAACCAAGTCACCTGCTGCATGCCCATAGGTATCATTTATTCGTTTGAAATCATCTATATCAATAAAGAAAAATATCACCTCATAGTTCATTCTCTTAGCACGTTTGAGTGCTTTATTCAGATTTTCTTCAAAGAGAAATCTGTTTTGAATACCAGTTAATGTGTCATAATGAGCAAGATTATAAAGATTTTGCATCTCTTGCTGTTGTAACCTTTGTAACTCTTTTTTGTCTAAAAGCTGTTGGGTTATATTCTCTAATTTTTCAAACAAAATATCCATATCAACTGGCTTTGGTGTAAAATAATCTATTCCTATATTAATTGCTTTTAAAAGAGTCTCTTTATCATCAAATGCAGACATAACAATAATGGCCTGTTCTTTATTTTTCAACTTTATCTCTTGAGCCATTTCAAGCCCGTCTAACACAGGCATATTGATATCTGTTATGATAATATCTGGTCTATGCTTTTTATAAAGTTCTAAACCTTCTTGACCATTAAAAGCTTGATAGTACTCTTTAAAATTATCTTTTAACATCATCTGCATCCACTCTTGAGCATCTTGATCATCTTCTACATATAACAATGTAAAGTCTTTACTGTTCACAGCTTTTTCCTTTTAAACGAATAGTAAATTCAGCACCATCATTTTTATTTTGTACCGAAACTTGAGCATTCAACTGCTCTTGAATTATCATTTTTGTCATATAAAGTCCCAATCCTGTCCCATTTTTCTCTTGTTTTGTTGAAAAGTACGGATCAAATATTTTATCTATAATATCAGGATCAATACCACCGGCATTATCTTCAATGATAATGATAACCTCATCTTCTTCTTGTAAAACAGTGATTTCAATTTTTTTATTTTCTACATTTCTCTCAATCAATGCATCTCTGGCATTGTTTATTATGTTTAACATAGCCTGAGACAAAGCATTGGGATAAGCATATATTTTCACACATTTTGGAATATTTGATATTAAATTTATACCATGATTTGTATATATTGGCTTTGTCATATCAAGGAGTGTTTGCAACATCTCTTCTACTTCAATCTCTTTCTTTTCATTTTCTGTTCTAAAAAAATTTCTAAAATCATCTATTGTTGTTGACATTAAAGTAATCTGCTTTTTTGAATTTGTTTTAAAATATTCCAAAGTTTTATCATCAAGTTGCTTTTTATAATATTTTGAAATAAGCAGTTGATTAATTAAAGAGAGATTATTAAGCGGCTGCCTCCATTGATGTGCTATCATACTAATCATCTCTCCCATCTGTGCGAGTCTACTTTGCTGAATCATTAAAAGTTGCTGTTCTTTATTTTTTTGAACCTCTTCTTCAATAATATGTTGCAACTCCTCTTCATATCTCTTTTTTTGTTCAAAAAGTGTACCGACAATGAGATTAATAAGAACATGGACTAAAATAAAAAGATTATAATTAATAGTATTATCAAAAATTGAGTCTTCTTGAAAAACTCCAATTTTAAATATAAAAGAGAATGATGCTACTAATGAAAGTATAATATTTAACATACTTCCATAAACAATCCCCTTTTGAAAAATAATAAAGATCAAAAGTGGCAAGGTTATACTTATGACAAAAAAAGGATTTTTAATTTGCAATACAAAAAGAACAAAGAACGTAACAGTTCCATAAAAAAAACCGTAAAAAAGATACTCTTTTAAATTTATCTTCTTATAACCACTAAGAAGTAGGAGCAAAAATGGTGTGTAGAGTATCTGTCCCATCACATTTCCAAACCACCATGAAAATATATTTAAAAAAAGTTCATCACCTATAATTTTTCCATTATAAAAAAGTATCATATTTGACAATATTGCACTAAAAGGTTCTAATACAAAAATACTTAAAAAGACAAGTCCTACAATATCTCGAAAACTTTTTAACTGTATATCTAGATGAAACTTTGTAAAAAGAAAAATAGCAAGTAAAGCTTCAAGCGAGTTGATAATACCTATTGTAAAAGAATATAAAGGAAGATGTGTATTAATAAATGCAAAAATAAACTGTCCTAAAAAAATTCCGGGAACAACTTTTGGACCAAAATAGAGTGCAAATGCTAAAGCCACTCCTTCAGGAATAAAAATACCTACAGAGATAATAGAAGTGTTTGCAAAGATAAATGCACTTAAAAAACCGGTACTACAATAGAGAAAAGCTAAGAGAAGTGTGTTTATAATATCTTTTTGTTTATATTTAAACATTACATTTTACCTTTTGAGGAAGAGTAAGTATAAATTTTGCACCTCTTTTTCCATTCACAACATCTAGCGTACCATAACAATGATCTTCAATAATTACCTTACTCATATACAAACCTAATCCTGTACCATTTTTTGCTTTTGTAGAAAAGTAGGGATCAAAAATCTTTGATAATATTTTTTCATCTATCCCGCCTGCATTATCTTCAATAGAGATAGTATACTCTTTAATATTTACAAAGATCACAGGTTTGGCAATAGATCTTTCAACCAAAACATCTTCTGCATTTTTTAGCAGATTAAGAATAACTTGGATTAGTTCATTCTCATAACTTGTAAATTCATAAACAGAGTCTATTTTTAGGTTAATCTCTATATTTTTCATATAAAGACTGTTATCTATAAGCGAATGTGCTTTGGAAAATACTACCTCTAAATTTGTATTGTGCATCTCTTTTTGCGGTTTAAAAAAATCACGAAAATCATCAATAGTATTACTTAAGTGATGCGTATATTTCTCAATTTTTGATGTAATATTTTTAGACATCTCATAATTAAACTGACCACTTTTTACTTTCAGATTTATAACACTGACTGCTGCATTTATCGAATGCAAAGGCTGTCTCCACTGATGTGCTATCATAGCTAGTATCTCACCCATCTGTGCACGTCTTGATTGAGCAAACATCATTTTGTCTTTTGCTCTATTCTTCTGTACCTCTGCATCGATCAATTTTTCAAGATTTTTATTTAAATATGCAAGTTCTTTATTTTTTACTGCAATTTCTTCCTCTTTTTTATAGTAATCAATCCACAAATCTACTTTGAGTATAAACTCTTCAAAAACAAAAGGTTTTTTAAGAAAATCATTTGCTCCGTTTTTCAAAACATTTCGAATTACCTCAGGTGTAGAGGTTCCAGAAAGTACAATAATTGGAAGATGCAAAAACTGCTTGTCTTTTCTAATAAACTCCAAAACATCTATACCATGCAGATCAGGAAGTTCCATATCCAGTATAATTAACTTAAATTCATCTTCATACAGCTTTTTCAAACCAGATTTTGCAGTATAAGCACTTACAAGTTTATAGTTTCTAGGTTCCAAAATTGTTTTTACTTGTTTACATATGAAGTGTGAGTCATCTATAATAAGAATCTTTTCTCGCGATTTGACATTCAAGTGTGAAATGATTTTTATAATTTCTGCAATAGAGTACAAGAGATTTTTATCTTTAACAATATAATCGACTATACCATATTGAAAAAGTTCTTCTCGTAACTCTTCATCTTGAGAAGATGTGAGTACTACAACCTTTGTCTTTGTCAAAGATTGAATATTTGCAATAAGTTCAGATCCCTCTCCATCAGGAAGATGTAGATCTAAAATAATAAGTTCAAACTTTTTACTCTTTAGTAACTCTTTTGCTTCCTGAAGAGTAAAAGCCTGAAATACATTAAATCCAAGTTTTGTAAGCTCTTTTTTTATGATATTGTTAATAATTTTTGAATCTTCAATAATTAAAATATTTTTCATTTTAGTGTAAAGGTCCCGGCTTTCCAAAGTAGTATCCCTGAGAGTAATCAACTCCAAGCTCTTTTACAATTTTAAAAATTGACTCATTTTCTATAAACTCTGCTATTGTCTGTAAATTTTGCTCTTTTGCAAAAGTAACTATACTCTTAACAACAGATAAAGAGTAACTGCTTGTTTCTATATCTCGAATAAGACAGCCATCTATTTTCAAAATATCTGGCTGGTACTGCAATAATCTTTCATAGTTTGAATACCCTGCTCCAAAATCATCAATTGCAATTTTAACACCATATTGTTTTACTTTTGTAATAAAGTCCCTAATCACATCAAAATCATTAATCGCTTCATCCTCTAAAAGCTCAAATACTATACGGTTTGTATCTTCTTTATGAAGTTCAAGAAGTTCAAAGATCTTCTTTCTCATACTTTTTTGTTCTATGTCTAAAGCAGAAAGGTTGATCGAGATATCATTCTGACAGTTCTTTAATATACTAAAAGAGTGTTCTAAAACAATATTTGTAATTTTTAAATAATAGTTACTCTTCTTCGCAGCATCCAAGAAAAAGAACGGAGATAAAATATTGTCCTCTTCATCTATTAAGCGAACAAGTGATTCATATTTGACAACCTCTTGCGTCTTATTATCAATTATAGGCTGAAAATATGAGATAATTTTTGAACTGTTTATGGCATTTTTAATGGTGCTGACTATCTGCATATTTTTCTTCGCTTTTTGTTGTTCTATTGTTGCAAGATTATTAGCAACTACAAAATCTTTTTTAGATTGCAGCATCTTTTTTATACCAAGCTTTGCCGACTCTAAAATTTTCTCTTTTTCATATACAATACTGATCATAACTGAAATATCATACTCTACATTCTCAAGACAGATATTATCTTCTTTGATCACTGACTGCATCTCTTTTAAACTCTTTATAAAATTCTCTGCCGTATCAAAATAACGTTTGTAATCTATCAATAAAGCAAACTCACCATAACCCAACTTATAAATTTTTTCAAACTCATACAGTTGACTAAAACGCTTTTGCAAATGTATGGCCGTATGCTCTTCTATCTCTTCAACAGTATCATTATCATAGAAATCTTCGATCATATCAAACTTATCAAGTTTCATATATATTAAAATAGGATTCTGGAAATTTTTAATCGCATTTACAAGTTGCTTAGACGGATGCATAATTTCAGTAATATCATTTCGTAAAGATATATACTCTAAAACATTGCCATGCAGATCGACAATTGGCATAACAAGACTTTGTACATAGTAGCTTTTTCCATCTTTTGTTTTGTTACGAACAATACCTTTCCATATCTCTTTTTTATCTTTGATCGTATGCCACATATCTTCAAAAATACTTTTTGGATTGTCAGGATGGCGAACTATATTATGATTTTTTCCAATCAGTTCTTCTCGAGTATAACCTGATATCTCGCAAAAAGCATCATTCACATAGGTAATAATACCTTTTTGATCCGTTTTAGAGACAATGGAACCTTGATTTGTTGCTTCTTTATACTCTTCTAGAAGATGAAAATTTTCTTTTGCCTCATGTGCATATTTATGGTTTTGTGCAACTCTTTTAATTATGCTAATTAGCTGATCAATATCTATGGGTTTGAGAATATAACCGTTAATGCCTATCTGAATACTTTGAATAAAAAAGTGATCTTCATTGTGAGCAGAAAGTATAACCAGGGGAACCTCATCATCACTTTTACGAATCGCTTCACACATTTCAACACCATTCATATTTGGCATATTAATATCAGTAATAACAAGGTCTATCTTATTTTCATGAAACTTTTTTAATCCATCTTGACCATCAACTGCAACAATAATATTATCAAAAAACTCTTCTAATATTAATGTCGTCATTTCCCTCGCATCTGGATTATCTTCTACATACAAAAGAGTCAGATTTCTTGCATATTCTATTGTATCTTCTATATCAAACATTTTCTTCCCCTAAAACAATCTCAAACGCTACGCCATTTTGAATATTTTGCACTTTTAGCTCCCCTTTACAATGATCCTCAACAATTACTTTACTCATATACAGACCAAGACCGGTACCATCTTTTTTCATCTTTGTCGAAAAATAGGGATCAAAAATATTTGGTAATATTTTTTCATCAATCCCTCCTGCATTATCTGCAATTTTCAACCTTGAATCTTCAATACAGATAGTAATCTCTTTTTGTTCTATTTTATTCTCTTCTAAAGCATCTTCACTGTTTGTTATCAAGTTTAACAAAACCTGCTTGAGCTCATTTTCATAGCTAAAAAATTCAGTGACATTATTATAGTGACAATTAACTTTAATATCTTTACGATTGAGAGAATCTTCAAGAATTGTTAAAACACCTTTACAAATTTTTTGAAAATCTGTTTTTTCTTTTCTTTTATTGGATTTAAAAAAGTTTCTAAAATCATCAATTGTTGTACTGAGGTGTTTAGAAAAATGTTGAATTTTTTGTGCTAGTTCTACAGCCTGCTTCGATTCTAGTCTATCGCGTGATGCTTTTAGCATTAAAGCCCCTGATGCTGCGGTAATAGCACTTAACGGCTGTCTCCACTGATGTGCTATCATTGCTATCATCTCACCCATCTGTGCTAAGCGGTGTTGTTGCTGCATCATCTCCTCTTGTAACTTGTTCCTTTTTTCTTCTTCTTTGATCTTTTCATTTAAAAGTTCATTTTCAGTAATATCCATACGAACAGATATATAAGCTTCTATCTCATCGTTATTATTATAAAGTGGTTCAATATTTGCATATACCCAGTAAAATGTATCATCTTTTCTACTGTTTTTCACCTTTCCTGACCAGGATTTTCCCGATTTTATCCGTTTCCACAATGTAGCAAATATCTCTTTTGGCATATCTGGATGTCTGACAATATTATGACCTTTTCCAATGAGTTCTTCCTTCTCGTATCCGGAAATTTCACAAAATGCCTGACTGACATCAATAATATTTCCTTTTAAATCTGTAATGGAGCTAATAACATACTTATCCATCACCAAACGAAGACGTTGTTCATTTTTTATAAGTTTTAAGAGATGCAGCATTATATAGATAAAAATCAGCCAACTGACAATTAAAAGCAAAATGACTATAGCAAAAAATATTTTTGATGTATAAAGCTCTTTTTTAATCTCACTCTGTGTCTTTTTTTCTATATGCTGACTAATTGTATCTACTGTATTTAATTTTTTTGTCATAAACTCATACCACTCTTTTGCACTGACTATATGAAGAGAACTCTGAGCATGTATAATCTTATCTTCTATCTCTTTTATCTCTTTAAAATTTTTTGTATTTACAGTTTTAAAATAATACTTTTTTAACGCATCTGACGCATACTTTAAAAACATCAATTCATTTTGCTTTGCAATGGCTCGAAGATTGATAAATCTGATAAAACTCTCTTTATCAAATTTTTTTGCCGAAAGCAATATAACTCCCTGTGCTCTTTTAATTCCCAAATACTCTTTATAATACAGCAGATAGGTATATGCCATAATATTTTGTGTAATTTCAGGAACATGTGAAGTCTTTGCTATACTTATAATCATATCCAGAAGCAATGTATTGAGTTTGGAATACTCTTGAATAACTTCATTGGAAGAGTATTTATGCTGATCGATAAGTTTGCGAATTGTTGATAAAGATTGAATTTTTTGTTTAACTGTCACAATATTATTTTGTAAATCTTTACATTTTGTTTGATGAAAACTTTCCAAAAGTTTTGTCACCAACTTATCACTGACGCCTCTTTGTTTTAACATATCTTGTGTAAATTTTCCATTATAATTTGTCACATATCCACTAGAAAGCCCTCGTTCTTTTTGTAGAGAATGCACAAGCATTGATATATCTTGACTCAGTGATATTTTTTCATTTAAAACTACAAAAGCGTTGATTTTTGAATAATACGCCTCAATGATCACAACAGCTAAAAAAATCAGTATAGAGACAAGTGCAAACATTGATATCAACAGTTTTGTTTTTGCAGGAAATTGTTGTTCCATATCCACCACCATTAAAAAATATGAAATCATTTTATAATAAAAGTCTAAGTTAATTTACACTAAAATCTGTAAAATCTGTAGATTGAAGATGGAGAAAGATGAAAGTAGCAAAAATATTATTAGTTGAGGATGATGAGACAGCATCTGAAATTATTTATGAGTATCTGCAAGAGTCTTCATTTGATATTACTCCTGTATTTACAGCAACAGACAGTGTTGCTTATCTTAAAAGAAAAGAGTATGATCTTGTACTTTTAGATATCAACCTGCCAGATTTTGATGGTTATGAAGTTCTAAAAAGTATTAAAAACCATATATCCCTGCCTATAATTGTAACAAGTGCCTACAGCGATACAAAAGCAAAACTACTTGCTTTTAAATACGGTGCAAGCGACTATATGACAAAACCTCTTGATCTCGAAGAGCTAGAAGCCAGAATTTGGATCCAGCTTGGCAAAAACAGCAATATTTTGATGGAAAAAGAAAATACGCTTTTTGAATATAAAGAGGGTTCTATCTATTTTAAAAACGAACTCTTAAATCTTACGACCATAGAGTTTGAAATTTTATCAATTTTGCTTGAGCATAAAAATCAAGTAATTAGCAGAGAAAAACTGATCGAGTCTCTCTCTTGCATCAGTTCCAACCGCTCCTTGGATAACCATATAAAAAATATTAGAAAAAAGATAGGTGACAATGGGAACAAGGCAAAGTATCTCAAAACACAATATGGTGTAGGTTATTCTCTCCATACTTAAATTAATCAAAAATCTGTTAAAATCACAATAAAATATTAAGGGAGTTTTATGCTTAGATTTGCATTTTGCCCAACGCATGATATGCACATTGGTGACCTTCGTGTTGCTCTACTGAACTATATTGTCGCTAAAAAGAGAGAAGAAGCTTTTATTGTTAGAGTTGATGATGGCGATAAAGAGAGTATCATAGAAAAAAAAGATCAGGAGTTTTTAGATCTGCTTGGACTTTTTAACATAGAATACTCTCAAATCATACATCAAAGTCAAAATTTTAAATTTCATTCGGCAATGGCCTTGCAACTACTTCATGAAAAAAAAGCCTTTTCCTGTTTTTGTTCTGATGAGTGGTTAGAGAAAAAGCAAAAAGAGGCACAAGATGCAGCTCAGGAGTATTGTTATGATGATGCATGCCGTAATCTTCCCGCAGAACTTGTTATTGACAATACTGCACCATTTCGAGTACGTATTGTTCGCCCAAATGATACTATTACTTTTCATGACAAGATCAAAGGTGATGTAAGTTTTACTCCGGATCAAATTGATAGTTTTACTATTTTACATCAAGATAAAACACCATCACAGGAGTTTGCCTCAAGTATAGATGATATGCTTAATGATATCTCTTTAGTCATAAGAGAAGAACAACTCTTTTTCTCTGCACCAAGAGAGATCCATATTCGACAGGAGCTGGGATATGACAAAGAGATAGAGTATGCTCACCTGCCTGCTATTGGTAATGAAGATAGTATCAGTATAAAAAAACTTCTTGAAGATGGCTACCTGCCAGAAGCTATTGCAAACTATGCTCTCTTACTTGTTCTCAATACTCCAAAAGAGATCTTTACACTGCAAGAGGCACAAGAGTGGTTTACATTTGACAAAATCATAAAAGAACCTTCTGCTTTTAATATAAAAAAACTACGACAGATTAACAAAGAACATATGAAAATAATGGATGCAACAGAACTTTCACGATATGTTGGTTTTGCTGATGCTGAAATTGGCGAACTTGCACGTATATATCTTGATAAAGTATCAACAACCCGCGAGTTAAAATCAAAAATTGCACCTATCTTTGAACCAAGAGTAATTCCTCAGGATCTAAAAAAGAGTATCTCTCTTTTACAAACAATCATTGCCAGATCAGAACATATTGAGAGTTATGATGCTTTTGAAACATATCTTATGCAAGAAAGTGGTCTTAGTGAAGATGAGTTTATACCGGCTCTGCGTCTTTTACTTACAAATACACATGAAGGACCTGAACTTGCCAAGATTTATAAATATTTAAAAAACTATATAGGAGAAATTGTTAAATGATTACAGATATTATTATTGGGATAGGCGGGATTGTTATCTCTCTTATCAATGTTTACATTTGGGTAATTATTATTGCAGCACTGCTGAGTTTTGTAAATCCGGATCCATTTAATCCGATTGTCCAATTCTTATACAGAGTAACAAATCCGGCTTATGCACTTGTACGAAAATATATTCCTACAAATATGGGAGGGTTGGATTTTGCTCCGCTAATTATTATTATTGGACTACAGGTACTTATTGTTATTATATCTTCAGTTTTAAGAGCTTTATAAAAGAGATTATTTATCTTTTATAAAATGCAAAGTAGCATTTGCTGCTTTGTTGGTTGTAATTTTGAAATTTAAAATATTTCCTTCTTTTTGAAATGTTACTAACTTATATTTGCTCCATGGTGCATCAAAAGCACTCAGTGTTGAAAACTTGGTTTCTGCTTGTAAATCTTCCACAAAGAGTGGTTCTTTTCCATTTAAAGAAAAAGAGAGTGTTTCATTTGTATCTTTTAAATAATAGTAAACATAAAAATACTCTTTAGTTTTATACTCTTTTGGAAATACCTTATTCAGATAAACAACACTAACAATTCCATCAACTCGTTCACCCTTTTTTATCTTTAAAGTTAATATAGTATCTTCATTAAGAGATTTTTGATGTGTATATTCAAAAGGTTTAAAAGCATTGTGTTCACTACAGGAAGTGAATAAAACAGAGGCTATAATAGGTAAAATTGATAAAACTATTTTCATTTTCTTCTTTTCTTTTTTGCATTTTTTGTGAAATTATATCTTATTAAACACTTCTTTTGTATAATTGCTAAAATTTAAATTTAAAGTTTTACAATTGAGCAAAAGATTAGCAGTCGCATTTACAGGACCATCCAACAGTGGGAAAACAACACTTATTTTAAAAGTGGCACGAAAACTGATCCATGAACATAATTTGGAAGTTGCCATCATCAAACACGATCCAAAAGATAAAGCCCGTTTTGATGTTGAGGGAAAAGACAGTTACAAGTTTAGTGATACAGGAGCAGAAGTTATTGTTACCTCTCCAAACAAAACAACATACTTCTCTCACAGACGATCAGAGCTTGAAGATATGATACGACTCTTTGGAGAGTTTGATATTTTGCTTGTAGAAGGTCTTAAAAACCTCCCTCTTCCACGTATAAGTGTTTTTCGCAACTCGATAGATAAAGATTATTTTCCCTATATGAATGCTTTGGCTATAGATGAGAGTATTGATCTTCAAAAGTATGAACTGCCTTCAAGTGTGGATCTACTAAATCTAAATGATGCCGATGAAGTTATTTCATGGATATTTAAAAATGCAAAAAAAGTTTAAAAAGGATACAAATGAGAGATATATTTGATGCAATTCAAAAAAGTGCAAAGAGAATTAAAGTAGCAATTGATACAAAAGATATCGGTTATTCACAGCAAGAGAACTCTTCAGGAGAGACACAATTAGAACTCGATATTCAATGTGACATGATCATTGAAGAGGAGTTCTCACGCGTAGCTTCTATTCATACAATTGCAAGTGAAGAAAAAGAGCATGAAGAGCTGTTACATGAAGATGGAAAGTATTTTATCGCTTATGATCCGCTTGATGGTTCTTCACTTGTTGATGTAAACCTAAGTGTTGGTTCTATATTTGGAATCTATGAGGGTGCATTTAGTTCAGATAAAATGGTAGCAGCCTGTTATGTTGTTTATGGTCCGCGTGTTGAGATGGTATTTGCTGAGAATAAAGTGAAACTCTACCTGCTTCAAGCCGGTGATTTTGAGTTTGTAAAAGAGATTCGTCTCAATGAAAAAGGTAAACTGATGGCTCCGGGTGGAACACAGCAAAACTGGCCGACATATCATAAAGCAATGATTGACGGTTTCTTTGCTGAGGGTTACAGACTTCGCTACTCTGGTGGTATGGTACCGGATCTGCATCAGATTTTACTTAAAGGCGGTGGTCTTTTTAGCTACCCTGCAACAAGTGATAAACCTGAGGGAAAACTGCGTCGTCTTTTTGAAGTGTTTCCTTTTGCATTTGTATATGAAAAAGCGGGTGGAGAGGCAGTTGATGGCAAAGAGAGAGTACTTGATCTCTGTTGTGCGCATATTCATGATACTTCTCCATGTTTCTTTGGATCTAAAAGTGAAGTAGCAGTGGTAAAAGAGGTTTATGCAGCAAATGCATAGCAGAGAAAAAGACAGATTTGAGATCTATCTTGATGAGATGATCAAGAAACTTCAGGCGTGTCAAAAAGAGAAATCGCTCAAAAGTTGCTCTGTATGTTCACTCTATCTTGAGTGCGAGCTTCGAGATGAGTATGTCAAAGCTGTCTATAACAGTATGTCAAAAGGCGATACCGGCGGATTTGAATTTTAAAATCAAGAGTATTTCGATAAAATACAACTATAAATATTTCACAGGACTATAAAATTGAGTAAATATATTACAACACCTATC
>Ga0256837_1002033_pt1 | contig 13088 bp, 10 predicted proteins | sample 4562384metaG_FD_185976 | JGI IMG/M metagenome (GOLD analysis project Ga0256837, IMG submission 185976) | Hydrothermal vent microbial communities from Guaymas Basin, Mexico - 4561-384 | ecosystem: Environmental > Aquatic > Marine > Hydrothermal vents | place: Mexico: Guaymas Basin | collected... | reverse complement strand
AAAATTATTAAAACGGATCATACTTGCCAACTCTATAACATACTCTTCTCCACGCTCAGAGTAGGGTTTCAATCCTTGAATGATAGTATATACATCATCAGTTTCATAATTGAGTTTACGAAACTCTTTATATGCATCCCCTCGAGAAAGGGTTAAATAGTACGCTCGTACAGAATCTTCCAAACTGTCAAATTTTTTGAGCCAAATCGTTCTTTTACCACCTCTTTGCTCATTGGCAGCGATACGTTGCTCTTTGGCACTTGTACTCCACATCCCAAAAATATTATTTGCTTCTTTAAAAAAACGGCTTGTTCCCCATGCGCTCTCCATAGCAGCTTGCGCTATAGCAATACTTCGTGGGTGAGGTTTAAGCGCCATTAAAAGTTCTTCATTGGTCGTAACTCTGTATTTTTTTTTCAGTTGTGCTATTTTTTCTTGGTAGTCGGGGTTATCAATATTGTTCTTGATATCAATATACTGTGTATACAACTCTTCATATACTTTATTGACAGGCGGAAGTATAAGTGCATAAAAACGATTTTTTTTTGCACTTATACTTATCGTAGGTTTTTTAGATACTGCATTGGCAGGTTCTTCACCCTCTTTTGCATAGTAATCCAAAAATGTTAAAAAAGTTAAAAAAATATATTCCAATTAAATCTTCTCTTTTAGCGCATCCGTTAAATCTACATAAAATTTTGCACACATACCTAAAGCGCTGTAATTTAGTGCTGGAATTGTAACATGTACAACCTTATGTCATCGCACATATTTCAAATCTTTACACCCTTAAAATTTATATATAAAACTTGTTTTTTGAGAGATATCTTCACTCTTAACTCCAATGGCTGGTTTTGAATCAACATCATAATAAAAAACAAAGTTCAAATAAAGTGTTTTATAAATCAAAACTTCAAGTTCTAAACCGTTTGATAAAATATAGTCACCTATTTCATCTAGCTTTGGCTGATAATACCCAACATATGAGAGCTTACTCTCTTTATTAAAAGATTTACTATAGGCTATATAGGAGTTTAGACGTATATTTTGCTCACTTGGATCAATCTGTGTTGTGTAGGCTATATGTTCATAAAAACCACCAAGACCAATGTAAATATTACCGTATTGTTCATTATCAAAATGGTAACGCAGTCCACCACCACTTAAAAAACGTTTTTTTACCATTGTAAACTCATTCATCTCTGTTTGCGCAAAAAGCTCATAGTTAAGCTCTTTCATCTCTAAAGCGTGAATATAACGTATGTGAGAGTAACTCTTGTTTGTATTAGTCTCACCAGAAGCTTTTCCATAAGAAAAAGTAACATCACCCCAAAGTACATAACTTATATTATTATCATATTGTCCACGGATACCTGCTGCATAATTATCAACATCACTATTACCCCTTTTTGTTTCGAACGAGCCTTTAAGTGAACCGCTAAAACCTGGTTTATCACCAATATTTACAGGGGCTATAGTTATTACAGCTTCTAAAGATACACTAAGAAAAAGAAGAAGAAAAAAGAGTTGTCGTATCATATTATTATCCCAAATTTTTTTGGAATAATAACATGAAATCTATTAGACTTCTTGCAAAACCCATAGATGTTGTGCAACAATGGATAAAAAACGACACTGAAGTTGCTACCAAATAGTTAATATTTTTAGATACCATTATAATAAGAAAACTTCAGGACAAACAATGGATACAAAATACAGCAATACAAACTGTATAGCTAACTTTATAGTGATTGCAACTATACCTTTTTTATTTTTTATTGCTATGATACTTGGTTACATAGGGATCATTCCCCTTAATGTACCCATCCATTCTTTAGCGGTAATAGGGTTTATCCTGTTTATCTTTTTATTATTTATAAAACACAACGCAAACTACTCTATATGTAAAATGCGTTCTGTACGGATGAGACTAGCTTCTGATATTGAAGATGAGCTCAATCATACAAATCTTACAATAGAGGGGCAGACCAAGTCTGTTCTTGATCTGCAATCTTTTTTAAACCACTATTTCAACGATGTACGCAATGACAACTTTGTATCGGTAGCTTCTTCCATTTTCCCAATGCTTGGTATTTTAGGAACTTTCATCGCAATAGCGCTTTCTATGCCAGATTTTTCTGTTGAAGACACGCAAGCACTTGATCATGAAATATCAATGCTTTTAAATGGTGTAGGAAGTGCTTTCTTTGCTTCAATATACGGTATTTTACTCTCTTTAATCTGGACCTATTTTGAAAAAAGGGGTCTGAGTAAAATAGAGCGTTACTTTCATGAGATACAACAAGAATACAAACCTCTTATCTGGTCTAAAGAGGAACTTACAATCTATAAATATACACAGTACGATATCAAAGAAAACAGATTTATAGCAGCACTCAAAGAGACATTCAACCTTGATTTTATCAAGGAGCTCAATAAACACCATCTTAACTCTTATGAACATATCATCACTCAAACAAGGGATGATTTTACACAACTCTCACAAAACCTCGCAGAGGTTTCTCAAGAACTACGTAAAACATTAAAAGAGATGGACACATCAACATCTGCACTAGAAGCACAAAACAATATAGAAAAAACACTCAAAGAGTTTACAGATGCTACACAGTCTTTGGAAAAAACCACCAAACTCTTTAGTACACAGCTTGACAATTCACTTAACAGAACATTTGACAAAATCGATACAGAGATTGGTGATATAGTTATTAAACTTGCAGATTTTGCGACCCATGTAAGTTTAGAAAGCAGAGAGGTTCAAGACTCCATTGCCAAATATCACAATATGGTTGCAAACCATATCAAAATAAAGTAAGCCAATGTTTTACAAGAACAATAAAAACGAAGAGAGTAACTTTTGGCTCTCCTATGCTGATTTAATGGCAGGACTCTTATTTGTTTTTATCTTGCTTATTGGTGCTATTGTTGTCAAGTCGATGGTACTTAAATCAAACCTCCAATCAAAAGAAAGCTCTTTGGAAAGCTCATTAGAGCTTCTTTTATTACGAGATAAAGAGGTACAAAAACTCAAAAAACTTTTAGCAATCCGTAGTGCAGAACTCAATGCAACACAGGACAAACTTATCATTAGCAAAAATGCTCTCAAACTCAAAACTGATGAACTTATCAATCTCAACAATATTCTCCTTTCACAAAATATGAAAATTGATGATTTTAACAATAAAATCATCATTATGCAAAACCTTTTGGATGAATCCAATGCCACAATAGCACAGCAAAATAAAAAGCTTCAAGATTATGAGAACAAAGTACTTGTCCTCTCCAATACCGTAACAGCAAAAGAGGATGCTCTTAAACTTCAAGATGAAAAACTTCTTACATTGTTGCGTGTTATAGAGCAAAAAGAGACAAAATTTGATGCACTCATAACAAAACTTCAAGCTCAAAAAGCAAAAATAAAATCTCTAACAGGGATAAAAATCAAAGTTATAGCAGAACTCAAACAAAGTCTTGGTGAGAATGTACAAATAGACCCCCGAAGTGGCTCCTTGCGTGTTGCATCCAACATCCTTTTTGACAAAGGAAGCGCTACACTGAAACCATCAGCAAAAAAAGAGTTAAAAAAGATTTTTATTGAGTATATCGGTGCACTTACTTCCAATCAAAATATAAAAGAGCAGTTGGAGAGCATTATTATTGAAGGGCATACAGACAGCGACGGTGGTTATATGTATAATCTTAATCTTTCTCAAAAACGTGCCTATGCTGTTATGAAATATCTTTTAAGCTTAGACTTTACCAAGAAAAATAATATTAAGCCATTACTTGTAGCAAGCGGTCGTTCCTATCTTGATACCATTAAAGATAAAAATGGTAAAGAGGATAAACTTGCATCACGACGTATAGAGATTAAATTCAGACTTAAAAATGATGATGCAATGACTGAGATAGAGAGAATTTTAGACTATGAATAATTTTGAACCAAAGTATATTAAAATATCAGCAAAGTATCTCCAAGACAAACTTCAGAAGTTACAGGTGCACTCAAAACAAAAACACAATTCTCTTAAACTTGAAGAGAAAAAAGAGTCTATATTTTCAAAACTTATCCATGGATTTTTTCAATCATAAATCAAAGAAGTGTAAAGATATATGTTTTTTTTGCTTCTTTGTAAAATTTATACTTATAAAATCCGTCAAGTTCAATCACTACTCTATAGTATCCATCATGAGCACCTATACGGATTCTTTTAAAGAGAGAATCTTTTTTTAATATCTGTTTTTCATAACTGCGGATATCAATATCATTTTTAAAGTCACACACTATTCTATGAGGTTTGACTAGAAGAAAATGGCGCAAAAGCTTATCTTTTGTAATCACTTTGATTGTTTTTCCATCTGCATAAAACTTTATAAAACCAAAAGAAGCTATCTGTTTATATTTATGTGCTTTTTTACTTTTAGGAGATTTTTGTTTTACCTCTTGTACACAATAACTTTGTGAAATAAAAAGGGGAAGATGCCAATCTATACTGTTACTGAGTTGTAACTTTTTTTCAGCGATGGATCCATCAATATTTTTATATCTGACAGTAACACTCTCAATAGTCCTTGCAGTTGAAGGGAGTGTAATTGTTGCTTGTTTTAATGGAGGTATTGTTTCTATCTGATTTGATGTTAATGGGATATCTTGCATTCCAGAAACAGGAAAAAAAGGGTTCTCTCTTGCATCAACAAGAGTGTACAATAACACGAAAGGCAGTATAAATCTCAACATAATAATCTGTATCCCACTTTTTAAGGTTATTATAGCAAATTATTGGGCGGAAATCTCTTTGAGTTCAAAATACTCACGTTGAAGTTCAGCATTTTGCGCTTTGAGGTTTTTTACCTCACTTTGGAGATAATCTTCGTAGTCTTGAAGCCCCAAAAGGACTTCAATAGAGTTGGTGCCATAGAGTAAAATCCCTATATATACACCTAAGAATATAACAAGAATAACAAACAAAAAAAACTTGCCAAGAGAAAGCCCTAGATATTTTTGGGTAAAACTTTGGTGGGATTCTATATCCTCGAAAAGTTCCTCTTTCTCCATCTTTTACTCTTATACTAGTTAAAAAGTGAAGAACCTAAATACTCACCATACACAATTTCATTTTCAATCTCTAAAAGACGGTTATATTTAGCCGTTCTCTCACCACGTGCAGTTGAACCAGTTTTAATCTCACCACAGTTAAGTGCTACTGCAAAATCAGCGATAAAAGCATCTTCACTCTCTCCAGAACGGTGAGACATTACACATTTATAACCATTTCTTTGTGCAAGACGTACTGTAAGCATAGTTTCACTTACTGAACCAATCTGATTTGGTTTGATAAGGATAGAGTTTGCAATACCTTTTTGAATACCTTCATTTAAGATATTTGCATTTGTAACAAAAAGATCATCACCAACAAGTTGAATCTTATCACCAAGTTTCTCAGTCATAAGTTTAAATCCATCCCAGTCATCTTCACTAAGACCATCTTCAATAGAAACGATAGGATATTTTTCACAAAGATCTACATAGTAATCTACAAGTTCAGCAGAACTTACTACTCTATCTTCTGAATCAAGCTTATAACCTTTTTTGTAATCACCATCAACAACAAGTTCACTAGCAGCAACATCAAGTGCGATTGCTATTTGCTCACCAGCTTTATATCCTGCTTTTTCGATTGCTTCCATAATCACTTGGATAGGCTCTTCATTTGAGCTTAAATCTGGAGCAAAACCACCCTCATCACCAAGTGCAGTGTTATGTTTTTGTGCTTTTAAAATAGCTTTTAGATTATGGTAAACCTCAGCAGAAGCTCTTAATGCCTCAGCAAAATCTTCAAAACCTACTGGCATAATCATATACTCTTGAAAATCAACAGAGTTGTCAGCATGACTACCACCATTGATGATATTAAGCATTGGAGTTGGCATAACCATAGCGTTCGCGCCACCAAGGTAACGATAAAGTGGCACACCAAGACTTTGTGCTGCTGCACGTGCAACTGCCATTGAAACACCAAGCACTGCGTTGGCACCAAGCTTTCCGTAGTTCTCAGTACCATCTATCTCTTTCATCGTTGCATCTATAACTGCCTGATTGAAAGGGCTCATACCAATAAGTGCATCACTGATGTGTGTATTTACATTCTCAACAGCCTGTAATACACCTTTACCCATATAGCGATCACCACCATCACGAAGCTCTAATGCTTCTCTTTTACCAGTACTTGCGCCTGAAGGAACGATTGCGCTTGCTACTGTACCATCACTTAGTCTTACTGTCGCTTTTACAGTTGGATTACCGCGAGAGTCCATAACTTCAATTGCACTAATATCATCTATAAACATATATATCTGCCTTTTACAAAATTTAATTGTGTAATTTTAACGAAATTTGGTTAAATTATTTATTATTCTGTATCAGCTTCATTAATTTCAGCAGTATCCATTACCATAAGGGTACTCATACCCATTGCCTGCTTAATCTTTTCCTCAATCTCAGCTGCTAGTTCAGGTTCATCTTTAAATTTTTGTTTAACATTTTCGCGACCTTGTCCCAACTTAGTATCTTCATAACTAAACCAAGCACCCGCTTTGTCAACTATATCAAGTTTTACACCATAATCAACAAGTTCACCCTCTTTGGAAATTCCCTCACCAAACATTATGTCAAACTCTGCTTGTCTAAACGGAGGTGCTACTTTGTTTTTGATAACTTTTGCTTTAACACGGTTACCGATTTGGCTCTCACCCTGTTTAAGTGAAGCGATACGGCGAACATCAATACGTACAGAAGCATAAAATTTCAATGCATTTCCACCTGTTGTCGTTTCTGGTGAGCCATATCCCATCATTCCGATTTTCATACGAATCTGGTTAATGAAAATAACAGTACAGTTCATTTTAGAAAGAACACCTGTAAGTTTACGTAGCGCTTTTGACATCAAACGAGCTTGTACACCAACATTTTGGTCACTCATTTCACCCTCTATCTCCGATTTTGGAGTTAGTGCTGCAACAGAATCCACAACAATCAAATCAACAGCTCCACTGCGTGCTACCGTCTCTACAATATCAAGAGCCTGCTCACCATAATCTGGCTGAGATACCAAAAGGTTTTCAATATCTACCCCAAGGTTTTTAGCATAAACAACATCAAGAGCATGCTCGGCATCTATAAATGCACATACTCCCCCTTTTTTTTGACACTCTGCTGTAATTTGCAGTGCAAGTGTTGTTTTACCAGAACTTTCAGGTCCATAAATCTCTATCACTCTTCCTTGTGGGATACCACCGATACCAAGTGCTAAATCAAGCCCCAAAGAACCTGTAGAGATTGACTGAATAGGTTCTATCTCTTTATCACCCAAACGCATCAAAGCGCCTTTACCAAAAGCTTTGTCTATCTGTTTCATCGCCAGGTCTAATGATTTTTGTTTGTTTGCATCCATAACTAAAGCTCACTTCTTTTTAAATTTTATGTATTGTAGTTTGTTTTTTTATTATATAGAAAAATTATGACATTTTGTCATATTTTTTAAAACAATTGAAAAATCTCTTTTTCAATATCTTTATATTTATGTAATAACACCCCAATTTGCGTAATATCAAAAGCAGCAATTGCTTCGTTAAGTTCTTGTGTATATTTTTGGAAAATTTCAATATTGTATTTTTGTGCCACATCTTCCAACTCTTTGGTAAAAACTTTAATATCATTAAAATTATGGCTTTTTAACGCCTGCTCATTTAAAGAACTGATATTTTTAGAAAGTGTATCCAAAAGTGCGGCTTCATTGTTTTTCATCTGAGAGGACAAAGTAAGATGCAACTCTTTATGTTGCTCTTTTTGCACCTTTTTATGTGGTAAGAATCTACTCATCTCCACAAAAAGCTCCTGTTTCAAGACAGGCTTTCGTAAATATCCATCAAAATACTCAAGTGTATTATTCTTAAAATCACCTTGCATTACTGAAGCTGTCAAAGCTATGATAGGGATACTTTTATCATACTCTTTTATCAATTTAGCTGCTTCATACCCATCCATAACAGGCATACGAATATCCATAATTACCAGATCAAAATGCTCTTTTTTGACACTATCAACAGCCTCAACTCCATTATTTGCAGTCTTTGCTTCTATATTAGTATTGTAAAAATCATTAAGTATCAACTCTCTGTTATCTTTAATATCATCAACAACCAAAACCTTAACCTTATCAAAAATTATCTCTGCATCATCTTTACTTGTTTCTAGTTCATAGCTGGTTTCATCTGCAACAGAAGCGATACTCACACCATAGAGTTTAATCATAAAAGAGGAGCCCTTGCCCTCAACACTGTCAACCATAATCTCTCCACCCATCATCTCACACAAACGTTTTGATATGGAAAGACCCAATCCAGTACCACCAAACTTTCTATTTTCCTGCCCCTCTTTTTGCTCAAATGCATTAAATATACGCTCTAGCTGATCAGCTGGAATACCGACCCCTGTATCTTCTACACTTATAAGAATGTCAACTTTACTTATATTCTCTTCAATATCAAGCATCTGAAGCCGAACATTAATGTAACCATGCTGGGTAAATTTAACAGCATTACCTATAAGATTGAAAAGTATCTGTCTAAGCCTTACTCCATCAAGGAGTAAACTCTTTGGAATCTCTTCATCGATGATAATGTGAAGTTCAAGCCCTTTATTTTTAATATTCATCGCAAAGATAGCCCCAACCTCGTGAAAAAGATCATAGAGATTTGTCGGTTTGTTTTGTAACACCATTTTACCAGCTTCAATTTTGGACAGATCCAAAATATCATTAATAAGCATCAAAAGGGTATTGCCCGCAGATTGAATCGTTTTAACATACGATTTAAGTCGAGGCTCTTTAAGCTGTTCATTTAAAAGTTCGGTAAAACCGATAATAGCATTCATTGGTGTTCTAATCTCATGAGACATATTTGCCAAGAATTCTGATTTTGACCGATTGGCATATTCTGCATCATCTTTTGCCTGTTTTAATTGGGCTTCTATCACTTTTCTTCGTTTGATTTCCATTGAGAGGCGATGATTCCAGTAAAGAGTCCCAACAATCACAAAAATAAGCAGTGTAGCGATTTGGTAAAGGAGTGTGTAATCTTGAGCTTTTTTAACACTAATATCAATCCACTTCTTGTAAATATCTTGTTTCTCACTCTCACTTATCACATCTATCACTTTATCCATTATCGAGTACAAAATCGGATCTTCAATAAACATTTTATGCTCTGATTCATAATCAAGCTTTCCAGCAATATGGAGCTCATAAGGGTAATAATGCCCAACAAAGTACATAGCTACCGCCATATCCTCTATGGCTGCATATGCTTTTCCCTTTTTAACCAACTCCAGTGCATCTACAAAATCCTTTGTTTGGATCAGTTTGACTTTTGGATAGAACTTTTTTATGTACCTATATGCATTGCTGTGTTGATGCAGTGCTATGGTTTTGTTTTGGATATCATCAATACTGTTGATAAAAGACTGTTCATTTTTTGTTACAAAAACATATGGAAAGGTGAAAATACTTTTTGTATCTTTTACATCAATATTTTTTGCATCAATATCAAAAACGATATCTACTTGTTTTTGTGCAAAACTTTTCAATAAGTTTTCCCATGAGCCTACATCTTTATACTCAAATACCAAACCTGTTTTTCTAGCAATAAAATGAAGATAATCAGGGAGTAATCCTTGGACTACTTGATGTTTTTTTATCAGTAAAGGTTCTTGTTCAATACCTGAATAATGAACAATCTTATGATTTTGCAAATAGCGTTGCTCCTCTTTGGTAAAACTAATTGTAGTGCTGTCAGTTTTTACTTGAGAGTACATCCCCATCCATTTTGCATATATATGTTCTCTCTCCTGAGTCGTAATAGCATCAAAACCTTTATCGAGAATATCTCTGAGTATTGGTATATCCTTGCGTGTTGTCATATGTAGTTTCATTGCGTGTTTGCCACGATAGGATTTAAAGGGTACTATAGTACTGATACCCTCTTTTTTTAACACATAAACAATAGAAGCGTATGTATCAAAAAGGATATCCGCTTTTTTTTCCAAAACAGCATCAATGGCATCTGAAAATGTATCTACATCAAGTATCGTTATGTTTGGAAAATCTTTTCTTATAATTTCTCTGTGTGCATACCCTTTTGGAATTGCAACCACCTTTCCATCTAAATCTTTAATAGTTTTACAATACAAATCATCCCGTATAAAAAAGTAATCCAGCATCTCAAAATAGGGTTGCGTGTATTTCATAAACTTTTGACGTTCAGGCGTAAAATAAACAGCATCAAGCATATCTATCTCACCACTTTGTATTTTTTTAAGATTGTGACTCCATTTATCGATAACAATATCAAAATGTAATCCAGTTTTTTGCGCAATAAGCTCCAGATAGTCATTTGCTATTCCCTGATACTTTCCATTTTCGACAAAATCGATAGGTGCCCAGTCAGGTCCCCCTCCAACTTTAACAATAGGATGCTGCTTCATCCATTGACGCTCTTTAACGGTAAGAATATCATTGGTTTTTAATGCACTCTTATCAAACCATTTTTCTACTATAGCCTGTTTTTGTTCAAGAGTAATGGCATTAAGCGCTTTTTCTATAATCGAAAAGAGTGTCTTTTCATTTTTTTTGATTGCAATAGAAACATCAGTTGTCAAATCTTCTAAGTTATTTACTATAGAGAGATTAGATAAAAAATTATTTTTTATAATATAAGTAGCAACAGCAATATTTCCGATATAGGCATCTGCCTTTGCAAAAGAAACAGCCTTAAGCGCTTCATTATTTGAAGATGTAAGATAAAGCTTAATCTCTGGATGATTCTTTTGCATCCATTCATGAAGATAAGAGCCTTTGTTGAGAGCTACTTTTTTATTTTGCAAATCTTTTAGTGAATGGAGTGTATTTTCTGAAGTACGGGTAACAATAGCCAAAGGCATAGAGATATAAGGCTTGCTAAAGAGTAAGTATTGCTCCCTTTGTGGAGTTTTAACAGCACAAGTTAAACCATCGAGCTTGCCATTTTTCATTTTTTGAAGTGTTTTTGCCCATACATCGGGACGCACTTCTATTTTTAAACCACTATAGTGCTCAATGAGTTTGATAAAATCAGCTGCAATACCGTCATGCTCCCCTTTGTCATTGACAAAATCATAAGGTGCCCAACTAAAATCAGCACCTAGAACAATCTTTGGATGTTGTTGTATATAGAGTTTTTCAGAGTCACTAAGTTCTAAAGCAAAAAGATTTATTGAAAAAAGAAAAAAAAGAAAAAAAAATTTATAGCTTAGAGATTGCAATAAATTCATCTAGGTTTTCTTCAAATATTTTTACAAGGTCAGGATCAAAGTGTGTTCCACCACCTTTTATAATAAAAGTGATAGCATCTTCAACACTCCAAGCCTCTTTATAGACTCTTTTATGCGTTAAAGCATCAAAAACATCTGCAATCGCCACAATACGACCATAAATATGAATATCCTTCCCTTTGAGTTTTCTCGGATACCCTGTTCCGTCCCACTTTTCATGATGCTCATACGCAATAATATCTGCAGCTTTCATAATCTTTCTTGAAGAAACACATAAAAATTCATGAGCTTTCGTTGTGTGAGTTTTCATAATCTCAAACTCTTCTTCGGTTAACTTTCCATGCTTTTGCAAAATATCTCTTGGTACTGCAATCTTACCTATGTCGTGCATTGGTGAAGCATAATATAAAATATCTGCATCCTCTTCGGAAATCTCAGGACAATAGTGTGCCAGTAAACGGGAATATTCGGCAACTCTTTTAATATGCTTGCCTGTCTCATCTGAAGTGGATTCCATTAACTCTGTTAATATGAAAATCATCTCAATTTGAGTTTTTTCAAGTTCACTTAAAAGTCTGTCAACTTTATATTTTAATTCACTCTCTAAAGAAAGATTGCTTTGTTTGAGCACCTCTTTGGCTTTATAGAGTTCAAGATGTGTTTTCACACGTGCAATAAGTTCATCTGCCTGAAAAGGTTTAGTAATATAATCAACACCACCAACACTAAAGCCTTTAGATACAGAATCTATATCTGCTTTAGCAGTTAAAAAAATTACTGGGATATCTTGCAGAGTTGGATTTGCTTTCATCATTTCACACAACTCAAATCCATCAAGACCTGGCATCATCACATCTAACAACACCAAATCAAAATGGTTGGAGTTTAAAAGCTTATATGCCTCCTCTGCAGATGTAGCAAATGAAAAGTCATAGTTTTGTTCACGAAGAATACTCATTGCTACTTGAATATTATCAGCTATATCATCAACAATCAAAATTTGATATTTTAGGTTCATACTCTTATTCCATTGAAAAATTCTCACTTAGTATATCATAAATCAACCAATTACGATAATTACTAATCTATTCCAACACGACTAATCTATGCTAAATATAAAAGAATTTGTAAAATATTTATTTTTGCATAATAATTGTTTGTGTAGGAAAAGCAAATTCAAGTTTTTCTTTATTAAACTCTTCCAAAATAGCCATATTTATCGCATCGTTAGTTACTGCAATAGGGCTCCCTTTTTTAATCCAGTAGATTACCATAATATTTAAAGAGAAATCTCCAAAAGAGTCAAATGCAATCACCGCATCTTGTGTATGTTCATTGGCTTCAAGAATTCTACTAAGTATATCTTTTGCTTTTTGCATATCTTGTGGTTGTGTATCGTAGGTTAAACCAAGGAAAAATTTAACTTTTCTTCCCTTCTCTCTACTGACATTAAGCACAGGGTTATCTGTTACTTTGGAGTTTGGCATCGTCACCATTCGCCCATCAAGTGTTTCGAGTTTTGTACTTCTAAGCCCAATCTCACGAACATAACCCTCAAAACCATTTAAAATAATACGTTCATTGATATTAAAAGGTTTGTCACTAAAGATAATAAATCCGCCAAAAAGGTTTGAGACTGCATCTTTTGCAGCAAGAGCAAAGACCAAACCACCGATTCCAAGACCGGTAATCATTGTTGTTACAT
>Ga0256837_1002032_pt1 | contig 13089 bp, 14 predicted proteins | sample 4562384metaG_FD_185976 | JGI IMG/M metagenome (GOLD analysis project Ga0256837, IMG submission 185976) | Hydrothermal vent microbial communities from Guaymas Basin, Mexico - 4561-384 | ecosystem: Environmental > Aquatic > Marine > Hydrothermal vents | place: Mexico: Guaymas Basin | collected... | reverse complement strand
CACTCATCATCTTTGTAGCAAAACCAAACTCTTCAAAATTACCTGTTTGAACATATTCTTTACTTTTTGAGAAACCTGATAAAATACAAGTATCATTATCTATATCTTTAAACTTAGGTTTAAACACCTTATAATTAAACTTATATACTTCATCTCCACTTATAAATACTTTTATATATTTACCATATTTTATATTTATAACAAAAGCTCTTGGTGTCCTAAAATCTATATCAATAGGCAACTGAAAGGTATCTGGTTCCTTATTTCCTTGATTACTTACAATTTTTATTCCTAATCTATCTAAATATAGTCTAAAACCATAGTTAGGAGCCCCTTCAAGCAACGTTCCACTGTAATCGAATACTAACCCACCTAAAAAGTATTTATTTGTTTTAAAGAAGATTGTGACTTCTTTTGCATCTTCTGAAAATGCTTTTTTAGCATATTTAGTAATATCCAATTTGCAATTCTTTAGATTTATTGTAGGCTTAAGAATTCCTTCTTTTGTATATATTGTTGTAAAAGGAGTAATAACTTTAACTTTACCTCCAGACATCATTTCTTTTGTATATAAATTTTCAACTAAATACATAGTTAGATACATTACAGGGTTAAATGAGTTTCTCAATTCATCAACAGTATCAAATGCAGTCTCAAAAGATGGAGCAAAAGCCAACTTGGCTGAAGCATTATCAAAATCAACCAATTCTGAAGATACACCGGCTATTCTGGCAGGATTAGTTTCTGATATACTGTAGAATTTCTCTGTGTATTTTTTAATAAAATCTACTACCTTGACTCTACCTACCATCTTTTCACCAACATATCTTCCTAACCAATCCCTATTAGTATCTAAAGAAACGCTCATTTCTGATATAAATTCTAATCCAGGTCTACCATATATAAAAGGCATAGGAAACATTCCTGTTTCAGAAAACAACACTTCATGATACAATTTACCTTCCCCATACAGGTAATAAGGATTTGCCCCAAAATACATTGTTAGTTCAGCTGGATTAGTTCTCCAACCATTGTTAGTTTCTTCTATCGTTAAGGGTAAAACACTAGGAACTCTATCTATCAACCAAGAGTCATAAAAAAATCCCCAGTGTAGGTTCATTACTTATTACCTTTATTATTTAAAAAGTGGTTAGCAAGTCCTGTTCCAGCTAATAGAGCCCCTCCACCCATTAACAATCCTGCCCTACCTTTTGTTTTATTTATAGCATTCTTGTATTGTTCCATATCATTTATACTACCTACGTAGTGATTATTTATTTGACTATAAGTTTTTTTAAGTGTATCCTCCATAGATGATAATTTACTATCCCCATTAGGTAATTCTTTAACTGCACTTTTAAATTCTTCACTATTAGGATCAAGCCCTTGTAATTTTCCATTAACCTTATTGTACGCTTGTTGGTTTTCGTATTTTTTTACACTTATTTTGTTTTTCAAGTCATTAGCTTTGGTTTTTAATGAATTATATTCGTCTATAGAATTCAGCTCGTTGTTTGCTTTTCTATGCAAATAAAGTCCTGCTATACCAACAGGCACACCCATAGCAATTGCTGTTTCTCCATTGTCTTGTTGATGTTCTTGTTTTAAATTACCATTTTCATCATACATTATATCACCTTCTATTTTTTGTTAACGGGTTAGTTGTAAACATGTTTTTTACTTTCTGTCCCTTTTTTTATATTTATTATACAAAAATCCACCTGCAGTTAATAGAGTCCCTGCTCCTATTGTCCCAGCTGTTACTTTTTTATGAAAATTAAGTTCGTTTTTTACTGAACTAAGACTTCTAAACGCATCCGTCCATTCATCACGTTTTTTTGACAATTCTTTCCCAACTTCCTCTTCTTTATGTAATGCAGGGAATATTTCTTTGTCCCTTGCTCTAATTTTAGACACTTTACTTTCTATTTCTTGAACACCTTTTTTGTATTTCGCCATTGCTTCATCTACTTTTTCTGGATTACCTCCATACATATCAAGTTCTTTATCCAGTTGTTTTACTACTTTATGCCTTTCTTCTCTCAATCTATCGAGCTCTTTATCATATTTAATATTCTCAAGTTTAATATCTCTCCCACTAGGCATTCGCTTTTCTATTTCTTTCATTTCGTTATCTAATTTTTTTACTTTACTATATCCCTCGTTATACTTATTATCGTATTTTTTATTCATAACAGAACCATATCCAGCACCACCTAATGCCAATGCAGAACCACCCAACATAGCAGCATCTGAACTGTCAAGTTTTTCTTTATTGTTGAATTTCTTATTTAAAACACTTCCAACACCTAACGCTCCCACTCCTATTCCAGCAACATTATGTCCACGAATATAACCTTTTACTCCATATGGATCCAGGTCTGGTGATTTTGGTTTAAAACTTTTATTTACATTATTTTGTTTTACAACATCACTATCTAACGAACCTTTATGTTTAGTGTAATATTCTACTTCTTTATCAGTTAAATGTGTTGGTTTGTATCCTTGCAATCTCGAAATAAAACTACCGATTTTTTTCTCTTTTATAGAATCAGCTTTTTGTTGTATTGATTTTAAAATAAAATCATGATGTTTCTTATATGTAGCTTCAGATATATGTGGCCTTAATTCTTCTAAAATCTCTATATGTTTATCATTCCCGAAATCATCAAGACCCATATATTTGTCCGTTGGACCACTTGTTATATCGTCTATTTTATCTTTAATGCCTCCCCAAAAACCTTTTGATGGCCTTTCTTCTCTCTTTTCATCTTGCCACGCACCCATTTCCATTCTAAATTGTGCTTTTTTTGCTTTTTCAACTTTATCATAATATGATTTATCTTCCATCACTTTTTTATTATATCTCTTTGTTCTCTCATCGTCATCATTTATTACAAGATCATTTCTATGGAATTCGCCAGACAGTAGTCCATCGATAACAGGATCATAATCACTTGATGCTGCTTTTATTAAACTAAAACTTCTCATTACTTATCCTTGTATGTAGTAGGTTTAAAATATTCACCTGTTTTTCCATATTCTTGTTTCCATTTATTATATGAATCATAATCAAATGCTGCTTTAGCACTTTTTGCTTGTTCATTCATATGATGTTTTAAATAGTTAGTTTTTTCTTCGTTAGACATATTATGGACCCCCATCTCTTTATCCGTCATTAACTCTAATTGTTTCTTTCCTAACTTTTCTTCACCAAACTTCATCCTATGTTGTCTTACATCTCTACCTAATAAATCTTGTGTTTCATTTAGAGCTGGATTAGTTTGTTTTTCTTTTATATACTTTTCAACTTTAGACAAACCTTTAATTCCTCTGTTTTCAACTGGAGTAACCATGTGTGTTGGTTGGAATGTATTTAATAAATCCGTTTCACCTCTCATTTCTCTTGCTTTACGCACAACACTAGTTCCATCTACCACTTTTAACTGTTTACTTAATTCAGGATAAGCCATATGAATAGGTTTTGTTTGAATACTACTATTATTAACATTATTAGTAAATTTAGTATTTTTACCTGTATTGTAAAGCATATCTTTTAATGTTTTATTTGCTCCATAAATAAAATTATTATCACTTCCTCCAACAACCCCAGACATACTAATATGACCACCTCTTTGACCAAGTCCAGATTGAGGCATTCTATCACCTAACTCAATCTCTTTAGCTTCATGGTTCATCATTAAAGCATCATGAGTATCATAATGTTCTTTATCCTTTAAAACATCTGTGTTAATATTTTGTTTTTCAAACACATTTTTTTGTTCTGGGTCTCTTATTGATTCAGTGTATATTTTACCCCTTAGTTCTTTTGGATAGGCAGTTCCTATACCTTTATTTGGAACAGATAGTGGGCCAAACGCCTTAAGTTCATTAACTTTATAAGCCTCCCCTAATGCTGGAGACAAAGCGGACATAACTGGTAGTCCATCTTTCTCTATTAATCTACCGCTTTTTTTATGATGTTTTAATATATTTAATATACCATCATAATCCATAGCTTGTTTTGTTAAAAAATAATTATTTGCTTTCATTTTTTTGACCCCCCATTCTTAAGTATTTGTTTAACAAAACTTCAGGTTCACTTAATTTTCCCACTCCACCGACTGATGTAATACCATTTTCTTTGGTTTTATTTAAGTTTTCAAACGAAGACTTAAATAAAGGTGCTGTTGGCCAACGAAGGTTGCCAACTAATAAAGTGTTTATCCCTATGTTTTCTTCTTTCTTATTATTATTCATTGTTCTTTCCTTTACTTTTTAAGTTTGTTAATCGTTCTTTTGAGTTTACTATATATATTAGACATTTTTAGTTTACGCTTAGCCATTCTTTCCTCAAATTTTTTCATTTCATCATTTTCATATTTAGCTATATTTTCTGGTGTATCATATACAGCTCTTTTACGATGAAATACTTTATTCTCATCTAAAGGAGCCATGTTTAGAATATTATATTTTTGTTTACCTTGTCGTATTGTTTCAGTATTATTAAATTCATTCCATAATTTTTTAGCATCACCAGGTCTTTTACCAGCCCTATAAACATTTCTACCTGTAACTCTTGCTAAATAACTATTTTCTCCTGTGGCATGTCTTATACTTCCTAATAAAGCTTGGTTTCCGTAAAAATGATGTTGGTAAGGTATTTTTGACATCATATCTGCTTCATTAAGTAATACATGTGGAGAAACGTGCATTCCAATTGTAGCATGTTTATCAGGTAACTTATTGTTTAAGAGTTGTCTATTTAAATCTTTTACTACTTTTTGTGTATCAGGATGTTGTCTTGCCTCTTCAATTGCTCTATATTTTTCTATTGTTGAAAGTTTGTCAAATTCATTTCCATACTTCTCGTTAATTAATCTCTGTTGTGTTTCAGTTACCTCATTAGGTTCTTGAAGATATTTTTCTAAAGCTGCTCTAGATTTAGATGCAGGTTGTCGATGAAGAGTTATAGTTCTTTGTCTTTTTCTATCATATAACGCTTCGTTTGCTTCATGAAAAGCAGCCATAGAGTTATTTAATTGAATTTTTGGATTATTATTTGTTCCAACAAATGGATGAGCAGTATAAATAGTTTTAGCTTCAGGATATGTAAAAGCGCCTCCCGTTTGAGCAGGATTTACACCTATTTTTTCATATATATCATGACCAGAAGGGTATCCTTCCACTTTATTATCTGTGAAGTAAACTACTTTATAACCATTTTTGTTAGCTAAATTATCAGTACCTTTTTTTAATCCATATGCATATCTTAATGGGCTTCTAATCATACCTGCTTGTCTCATTCTTTCTAATGCTTCAGGAGATAATTCACCTTTTTGCATTTCTTTTGTTGCTCTGTCTATCGCTGTCTTAACTAAATTGTAATTTCTCATCCTCTACCCTTTGATTTGTTTCTACTTCTTAAATAAGCGTAAGCACCTAATCCAACTCCTGTCCCTATACCTACTTTACCGCCAAGCTTAAATCTCTTTGCAAGTTCTTCATTTTGTTTTATCTCAGGTAACAAGCTATCGATCTTAGATTGAATTTCATTATCCTGTTTTATTTGCTGGGAAATATCATTAAATTCTTTTTCATACTTATTAGCTCTACTATTAGTATATTCTAATCCTTCATGATACCCTTTTCCGTATGTGTCATGAAAAAAATCGTTTTGACTATAATATAAATCCTTAAAATCTTCATAATTTCTTATATTATGCTTTTGTAACAATTCAGGACTTTTGTTTTTAATTGTTTTATACATATAATCAAGATGTTCTTCTTGATTGTAAAGTGAAGATAGTCCTGGTTCTGCCATTGGCGCTCCCTTTGGTATTTCCGATAATGGTGTTTTACTGTATACATCATGAAACTCTTTAAACTTATTAAAGTTTTTTTCTACTTCTGGAGTATAATTATTTTTTATACTTTTATTTAGTCTTTTTAAATAAATATGAAGATCTTTTAAATCTTCCGCTTCTTCATGTAGTTTCTTCAATTCCTCAGGCGTTTTTTTTCTACTAAGGTATTCATCTTTTGTTTTATGAAGTGGTTTGTTTTTGTCTTCTATTGAATTACCATGCATATAACTCGCTCCACCAGCACCTCCGACCAAAAAACCGCTCCCTATCAATGCAGGAGTAACATTATCTCTTTGTTGTTTATCTTCCGCTGTTTTCAATAACAAATAATTTACTGCTTTCATTTTTTGTCCTTTGAATTATTTTTGTTTTTAAAATAAGCATAGGCCCCTAATCCAACTCCTACAGCTATTTTACTTTTATGTTCCATAAGTTTTTCAAATGCAGATTTGTTAGAAACATTACCGGGTGTTACTTTGTTAAAAGCAGGGTGTTCTTCTCCCAAAATAGGCTTTAACTTATCTGAATGTGTATTTAATAAATTAGCATAATGTTTATTATAAATCTCTATACCTTTTGGGGTATCAATGAAATACTTTAAAACATCAGGTGCATCTGTTCCTGCTACTTCAGTTATTTCCTTGTCTAATTTTTTATGAAAATCATAATAAATCTCTGGATGGTTATTGTGTAAAAATTGGTTTACTTTATTAATTTCATTACTATTTAATATTCTATTATTCATTGTATGTTCTCCTTGTTTCACATTTAATGTATTTTTTATTGTTCTTTTATGGATATTTTTTAATATCCGCCTTTATAACCAGTAAGGTTATATTTTCTTTGTTGTCTTTTCATTTGTCTTTTAAATTGATTTCTTTGTATTGGAGTGTAGTCATGAGGTTTAAACCCCATGTTTCTCCTTCTTTTTGCAGCGAATTGAGCTCCATGATGAGAATGTTCATTGTATGCTATCTTAAATAAAACAAAATTACTACTATTCATAATAGTCCTTTTTTTGTTTTATTATAGCATAAGAAGTAGAATTAAATAAATTTATTTTTCATGTTTCGATATTAAACTAATAATATAATTTAATTTATCACCTTCTTTTTTAGCATGTTTAAAAAGAGAATCTTTTATAACTTCAAATTTTGTATCTAAATCATGAAGCTTTCCTTTTATCTCTTTTTTTAATTCTGTTATCTGATCTTTTAATGCTTTATCGTCATTTTGTAAACTAGTTAATTTGTCTTGAAGTTCTTCTCTTGTTGGGTGTGCCTTTAAATCACTTTGTTTAACATGTATAACAGATTCCTTATCTAACTCTTCCGTTTTATTTCTAAGTTCATCAATTCTTCTAAAACCTGCATCTAACTTTTCACTAAGAGTATTTATAGATTGTGTTACCATACTCTTCTCATTGTTAATTTCATTAGTTATCACTTCTCTAAGAACTTCTATCTCTCTTTGGTTTTTCTTCACTGAAGCGTTTGTTTTTGCCCAAGATATGGCAACACCTCCAACGACAGTTGCAAAGTAAATAGCGTCCTTAAGATTTACTATACTTGTTGGCATTTTTTATCCTTTTTTTTTTATTTGGATAACAATAATACCTTAAAATAAATCAATAACAAAATAACCCTATTGATAATTATTTTTTAGCAAGAATACTATCCTTTGACTTACTACCTAATGATGAACCATAAAAAAATGTAATTATTCCACTAATTATAGTTCCCATAAGAAAACCTAAAATAGTGTCTGCAAATCTTTGATTTGTTTTAGGTATATCATACATTGTAATTAGAAATATATAAATAACAGACACAAAAGACCAGAAGAAAGCAAAATAGTAAATAAATCTTTTACTAAATTTATCATCTTGTGCTAATGCCATTTCTTGCATATGTCTTGCATTTTGGATATCTGCTAACTTAGTATTAAGGGTCTCTGTGTTGTTTTTAGCCCATTTCTCAACTTTAGATATACTACTAGGGTCTGTATCTACTCTAAGATTAACGCCTGTTTTTTCTTTAATAAAATCTACCGCTTCTTCTTTACCTTTATCAATAAAGTTAGCCACAAGATTAGCTCCTGCAGATGCTAACATAGTTACTATACCAAGCATTATCTTATGTCCTTTCTTTGTAGTGTTATTACTATTTTAAAAATAACTTTAATCCATGTTGCTATATCTAAAGTATCAACATACTCTCTTAATGTCTTTTTTATGTATCGCTCTTCCATTTTAAACTCATCAGAGAGTGCTAATGTTATTCTTGATAACGATATTATTTTAAGTAATTTTTTGAAATGTTTTTTATCTAACAAACACTTCATTGCTTTTATACATAATGTATTTTTAAAAGTATATCCAAAAGGTATTTTTACTTTATCTTTAGATACACCAAGATTAAATCCTTCGTATATATCTCTGATTACACTCCATTTATCAGTTTTGTTATTCAAGTAAAAGTATTCCATTATTTTCCTTTTTTTTATTTTATTATATCAAATTTATTTTACCCAAAGAAATTTAACATACTTTAATACTTTTTTAAATTTATGTAGTGTTGTATACTTTATATTCAAGAGTTCATTTTCTTTCTTTCCTATTACTTCGTAATAATCTCCTCTTTCTTCTGTATTCTCATCATATTCTACATCATCTCCTAATATAAGTATAGATTTACACCCATCAGTATAACCTTGATCATTATATACATATCTATCTTTATCTCCAAATATTTCTAATTTTATAAAACCACAACTACTTGCTATATCAACCAATCCAACTTTAACATCTTTGTATTTTATATTAGTAGTCATAGCTCTTGATCCATTTTCAATAGGAAAAGCTAACCCTTTGTCTTCTATAATAGCATCTTCAGGAACAGGGTTTTTAAATAATGAATTTACATAATCCAAATCAAAATTAACTCCATTGATTAACATCATCCAACCACCATTCTTCATATCGCACCATACAGGAGTAGGCACACCGTTAACTCTAATAAGATACATACCATTTCCAGTATTACCTGCATAATAATAACCTCGTGGTGGGTCAAGATAACCTCTTGCATTATCTGGAACATATTCAGTGTTAAACTGTTTAACACCATCTTTCATTACAATATAATGTTTTTTTATCTCTTCATTAGATGTGTTTAACGCATTATTTATATGTTCATTAACATTATATAAGGCATTATATAACCTTTGAAAACCATTAAAAGGTGTTTTTTTACATAAAATATAATTTAGAATATCCATTTGTTTTACAGGTGGCTTATCGTTAATATATTGTTTTTCCCATATTTTATAAGGTTTGTATAAATATTTAGATAATCCAACCATTTTATAATTAGGTTCATCAGCTTTCTTTTTATAGTTCTCTACTACATCCTTAAAATTAAAACTATCTAATTGAGACAATATTCTGCTGTATTTAATTAGATACTCTTTTTTCTTATATATTTGTTGTAAAGCAGCTTCTCCTGGTAAATTACCATTTATTCCCCACTCTAATAAGTATCTTTTATATTCTGGTACATATAAATGATGATAATTATCCCAAATAACATCTTCTGGCACTTCAGGATAAATCATATACTGCGGAGAATCATTAGTCATAGTAAATATCTTTAATTTCCTATAACTGCCTGGATGTTTGTTTAAAAAGTCTATATCCATCTTTATTCTAAAATGTATTGCATTTTCCTTACCAGACTTTATTACAGGCATTACAGCTAATTTAAACAAATACTCTGGTTTTGGTCTATAACCAACAATATAATGGTCTTTTGGTAAATATAACCTGTCATTCATAGGCAATATTACAGCATTATCATCATCTGGCCAATTATAATCCTTGTGTAGCACTATTAAGTTATATCTGTAATATTCATCTAAAAATAAATTATTGTAGAACCATATATTAGAACATATTAAAGGAACATCTTCAGGGGCTGCTGTATCAGGACTATAATAATCAAACACTTCCTCTGGAGATGAAGGAATCAAATCTCCATACCATACTTTTTTATTTATATTCCTACTAACAAATAATTGTTTAACACCTGTTTTAACTCTTTTATTGTTTTCATCCATCAAATCCCAAAAGAATGTTGTATTACAAAACACAAAAGTATTAAAGTCTCCTATTTGAGAGATAAAAACACCATGTCCCCCATAATATAAACTAACCCATCCATCTACATCTATTTGGTCATACAAGTTATCTTGTCCTAAAGGTAATTTTAATTCAGGGTCTTTATAGAATCCATATTTAGTAACATCCAATGCATTTCTAATCATTTTAACTCCATTATTTTGTTGACAACCAATCACTACCATAAACAGCAAAGCTTATATCTTTTGGTCCTCTTTTTCCATCAGGTAGAGAAGGTAAAGAACTATGGTAATGAGTGCTATACATCCAACTAGACATTACATTTATATTTGTATTTATAAATGTCGAACGACTTTCTTTTATATAAGATATTCCAGTTAATGGTTTTTTTACTTCTATGTAGTCTATCTTTATTGCACTTAGTTTTGATAGAGAAAAAGAAGCTATGTAATAATCTCTAAATATTAAAAAATCTTTCTTAATTACACCATTCACGGCTATAGAACCTGTATCTAATGGAACAAAATCATCTTCTAAATCAAATGTCTTAATATGTTTAGCTTTTTTAGTTGACACATTTAATAGATATATATGATAAACATATATTGGTTTATTATATTGGCAAGTATGCATTGATGGTAAGTGTTTAGCATTTAAATCTTCAAAGCCCCACAATAATATATTGTCTTCATCTATTACATCAGTCCTAACTATAGTATCAAACACATTCTTTATATATCCAAATTCTATCTCTTTTATACATCCTAATGGCCCCATACAAACATAGTTAATATCTTGTGAAAATCGAGTTGAGGTTGACACTTTTCTTTTTACCATTTGATAATTAATAGATGGTTCACCAGTAGGAAAAGGTATAGATTCTACCAGATGTTTAATCATGCTATCATTATATACTCCTACAACATCCCAAGCATTTTCTCCTTGTTCTACTTTATCGTAAACATCTCTCATATTTATATTCATTTTAATAATATCTATTGCTTCTTCTACTAAGACACCTCTTACAAACTTAAACACATCATCATTATCTTTTGAGAATTTCTTAACATCTCTTATTAGTTTAACAATGTCAGTATATACAGTAGTTAAATCAGTCATTATTTTATTTAAAGCATCTATATTATCTAATTCTATATTCTTACGTCTTATTTGTTCTGCCCTTTTGTTAGCTATAACAACTGAAACAAAAGAATTTAATTTCCCTGCATCACATTCTGTATAATAATCTTCAAATATTTTAGCAGACCTAGCCGTAACTACTTTTACCCCAATCATATTCATAACCTGTTTCATAAGTGTAATACATTTATCTATATTATTGGTAAATTGTATAGGTTTGGTGTTTGTTAATGCTCCTTCAGTTATAGACATTGATTTCAAATTATCTGTATCTTGTTCAGAAACCCAGTCTCTCCATAAATAGTCTACCTTTGCATAATTGTCTTCTTCTACTTTACAAGTAAATGCTTTAGTGTCTTTACCTGACAATTCCAACAGTTCTTTTATTATATTACATGGTAAACAATTCATTGGTGATGTAAACTGATATAATGCTATTCTTTGTTTCCAACCTTTAGACCCATAAGGAAAACTTTCTATATATATCCAACTGGTAGGTGATAGGACTACAGTACTAACATCAAAAATAGACATTCCTCTATCTGTGAAATATTTAAACCTAACTTTCATTGGATTACAATACATACTTAATACGAAATTCTTTAAATCTATTAACAATGGTCCATATACCATCATTGTTTTAGATAATTTCTTAAGAACACCGAAACTTGTTTTTGCTCCTGAAAAAAAATAAGAAGGGAACCAACCCAGATGATAAAAATATGTTTTAGTAGGTGTAAACTTTTTTAGTATTGTTTTTTTATCAACAGAATACTGCATAATATAAACTTCATTATCTTCAGCTAGTACATCCATTAACACATCATCATCTGCCATATTCCATTCTTTTATATCAAATGTAGCAGACACACCTTTACTTATATTTTTTTTCTTCTTCCAAAAATCAGAAATAGGTGGCGCTTCAAAAACATTAATCGGAAAGATCATTCTACATTTCTCCGTATATCATTTGCTCTTTTAATTTTCTCTCTGCTTCGGCTCTGTGTTTATGTCTTTTATAAACATCGGTTCCTGCTTTTGCAGCTATAGTTCCAACTAATCCAGCTCCTACACCTGCAAGACCTCTTACAGTTCTATTTTTAAAACCTTTACCAGATAAAGCTCCTCCTACACCTAATACAGTTGCAGGGATATATCCTTTGTCTTGTGCTAGTTGATAACCTTGTTTTAAATCTATACCCAAATTCTCATTATCATTAGAGTCATATGTATCTTCTGCTATTTTGTATAAAACAAATTCATTTGATCTCATTTTTTATCCTTTTTGTTGATTCATATTATTATTTTTATGTAAATCGTGAGCAAGTAACACACTTCCTAATGCTCCTACTCCTAAACCTATTCCTGCACCTTTTAGTGTTCCTTTTAAAGGAATAAGTTTATGCTCTCTTTCTATATCAGGTAGCACTTCATCTAATGAGCCTAATATTGATTTACTATGTTTATTAATTATATCTCTATGTTTACTTATTTCTTGTTCATGATTCCACAATTCCTGTTGATTCTTTCTAACAAATTCTTCTACTTTAGGGTCAGTTTGATCTATTAATGCATGTTCTCCTAGAGATGTATCAATAAGGTCTTTAGGTATGTTTTTAGAAATTAAATCTCCCATTCCGTCAGCTAATTCTGCATTTGAGCCATGTAATAATTCATTTCTTTGGCTTTTTGCTGCATTATATGCTGCCAAATTAAGTTCTAATGGAGCTTTTTTTTCTAACAATTCATTTAATTTTGCTTTAGCTTCATTAAATTCTTTTATTTGCTGAGGAGTTAAAACTTTTTTACCAGCGTTGTAATTTTGTAAATTCTCTATAACATCAGAAGTTACTTGGTGGTTTTTAAATACTTTATGGAAATCGTCTTTATTTATATCTTTAAAAGTATTATTAACTTCTTTTAAAGAATCTAATCTTGATTGTG
>Ga0256837_1002031_pt1 | contig 13091 bp, 13 predicted proteins | sample 4562384metaG_FD_185976 | JGI IMG/M metagenome (GOLD analysis project Ga0256837, IMG submission 185976) | Hydrothermal vent microbial communities from Guaymas Basin, Mexico - 4561-384 | ecosystem: Environmental > Aquatic > Marine > Hydrothermal vents | place: Mexico: Guaymas Basin | collected... | reverse complement strand
ATATTCACAACGCAGTTCAAAGCGTTGATCATCCTGAAGTTGAAAGCGGTCAAATCGTTGAGACTTTCCAAACAGGATACAAATACAAAGAACGCCCACTGCGTGAAGCAATGGTAGTTGTTGCGAATTAATTCGCAGCAATGCAACTTAGGTTGCAAAAGATATTTTGAAAACTTAATATAATTACATCGTAATAAAAATAAATAAGTTTTCCGCCTCCAATGGAGGCAAAGACGCAAAGCGTCGTGGGCTTCCTGCCGAAGGAAACCAAGCGTTAGCGTAAGAAGCGGGATTTACTCCCGATTCTGTGACAAAAGGGAATGAAAAGGTTCCCTTAAATTTTATAACATAAAATTAAAGGATAATAAAATGAGTAAAGTAATAGGTATAGATTTAGGAACAACAAATTCATGTGTGGCAGTTTATGAAGGTGGTGAAGCAAAAATCATCCCAAATGCAGAAGGTAAAAACACAACACCTTCAGTAGTAGCATTTACTGATAAAGGTGAGGTTTTAGTAGGAGATCCTGCAAAACGTCAAGCAATTACAAACCCTGAGAAAACAATCTCTTCAGTTAAGAGAATTATGGGTCTGATGATGAATGAGGAGAACGCGAAACTTGCACAAGACAAAGTAACATACAAAATCGTTGACAAAGACGGTATGGCAGCTGTTGATGTAGCAGGTAAAGTATATACTCCACAAGAAATTTCAGCAAAAATTCTTACAAAACTAAAAGAAGATGCTGAAGCATACTTAGGAGACAAAGTAACTGACGCTGTAATTACAGTACCGGCTTACTTCAATGACAGCCAAAGAAAGGCGACAAAAGATGCAGGTACAATTGCTGGTCTTAACGTACTAAGAATTATCAATGAGCCGACTGCATCAGCACTTGCTTACGGATTAGAAAGCAAATCAGATGAAGATGTACTTGTATATGACCTTGGTGGTGGTACATTTGATGTTACTACACTAGAGATCAGTGACGGTACGTTTGAAGTTCTTTCAACTGACGGGAATGCATTCTTAGGTGGTGATGACTTCGATAATAAAATTGTTGACTGGTTAGCTGATGAGTTCAAAGGAAGTCACGGAATTGATCTTAAAAATGACAAAATGGCGCTACAACGTCTAAAAGATGCAGCTGAAACTGCGAAAAAAGAGTTATCTTCAGCAACTGAGACTGAGATCAACTTACCGTTTATTACGATGACAGAAGCGGGACCACAACACTTGGTTGTAAAACTGACTCGTGCTAAATTCGAGGGAATGATTGAAGGTCTTGTAAATGAGACTATGGATCACATCCAAGTAGCAATGAAAGATGCAGACTTAAGTAAAGGTGACATCAAAGAGATCATCATGGTTGGTGGTTCAACTCGTGTACCATTAGTACAGAAAAAAGTTTCAGACTACTTCGATGGTAAAGACCTTAACAAATCTGTAAACCCAGATGAAGTTGTAGCTGCAGGGGCTGCTATCCAAGGTGGTGTTTTACGTGGTGATGTAAAAGATGTTCTTTTACTAGACGTTACTCCATTATCACTTGGTATTGAGACTCTTGGTGGAGTTGCTACTAAAGTAATTGAAAAAGGTACTACGATTCCTGTGAAAAAATCGCAAATCTTCTCAACTGCAGAAGATAACCAACCAGCGGTTTCTATCAACGTAGTACAAGGTGAACGTGAATTCGCTAAAGACAACAAATCTTTAGGTCTGTTTGAACTTACTGACATTCCAGCAGCACCACGTGGTGTGCCACAAATTGAAGTAACATTTGACATTGATGCAAATGGTATTTTAACTGTAAGTGCACAAGACAAAGGTACTGGTAAAGAGCAAAAAATCACTATCTCTGGAAGTTCAGGACTAAGTGAAGAAGAGATCAACAGAATGGTAGCTGATGCTGAAGCACACAAAGCTGAAGATGAAAAACGTAAAGCACTTGTTGAGTTGAAAAACCAAGCGGATGCACTTATCGCTCAAACTGAGAAATCAATGGGTGAAATGGGTGATAACCTTGATGCTGGCGAAAAAGAGAAAATTCAAGCAGCAATCACAGCACTTCAAGAAGTTCTTAAAGATGAAAATGCATCAAAAGAGCAAATTGAAGAAAAAGTTAAAGCGCTTACTGAAGCAAGTCATAAAATGGCTGAGCAAATGTATAAAAAAGAGCAAGGCGGTGAAGCAGGAGCTGCAAACCAAAATGCTAAAAAAGATGACGATGACGTTATCGATGCAGAGATTGAGTAATCCTACTCAACACTCCCCTCTTCTAAAGCCCTTCACTCCTAACAAGGAGTTGGAGGGCTTTTTTTTTAGATAGGTACTTAAGCACAATTTATTTTATAATCTAAAAAAAGACTCTCAACAGGAATATGCAATTGTTTGTGTAGATTTCTTATCATTTCAATAGTAAGTTTTCTTTTCTTATTAAGTATTTCAGAAACTCTTGATTTACTCCCAACAAGAGGTACTAAATCTTTTTGTTTAAGTCCTTCTTGTTGCATTCTAAATTTTATAGCTTCAATAGGATCTGGAGCATCTATAATATAGTGTTGTGCTTCATAAGCCTCTACTAAAGTTGTTAGTACCTCTAGTTCATCCATTTGAGATGTATTTGGTTTAGCATCCATTAAACTTTCTATTTGATTTAATGCAGCTATGTAATCTTCTTCAGATTTAATAGGTTTAATATTCATCTTATAGCTCCTCTCTATTTATTTTATCATATTGTTTATGTGTTCCTATAAACTTAATAAATACAATTTTTGCATAATAGTTTATAGTAACTATCAATCTATATTTATTTCCTGCAATATTAAAGACAACTTTTGTATCTCCGATAATACTAGCACTTCGATACATCTCTTTAATCTCATTTGGATTACTCCAATCAAGTTTTAAAACTTCTTTATGCCAAGCTTCTAAAGCACTTTTGCTATCGGAATACTTTGATTGTTCATAAAAATCTTTAAGTCTCTTTTTGGATATTATTCTCATAAAAGTATTATACAAAAAGTTCCCATTAATAGAACTTAAATACCTATCTACAAAATCACTCCCGCAAAGATTCCAAAAAAGATCGTTCCTGCTACTAAAATAAGCTGTGCAGTAAATGCTGTAGTTCTATTTGAGAGGCTCAACTTTTTCACTTTTAGATCTTCAAAGTAAATACTCTTTACTATTATTGCATAGTAGGCAACTGAGAGTGCAGAGTTTAGGAGTGCAATAAGCGCTACCCACCACAACCCTGAATCAACAACCGCATAAAAGATAACAGCTTTTGCTAAAAACCCTGCTAAAAGCGGTATTCCCGCCAACGAAAAAAGCTGTATACTCAAAAGAGCCCCAAGCAGAGGGTTTTGTTGTGCAAAGCCATGAAGATCATCAAGAGAAACAATAGCATAGCTCTTTTTCAGTGTATCTAAAATCAAAAATGCAGCACTTTGCATAAAAATATATGCGATTGCCATATACAAAATCCCATCTTGTGCATATGATGATGAGACAGCAACAAACGCAAGTGCCATATAGCCTGCATGTGCAACAGAAGAGTAAGCAAGGATCTCTGCTATATTTTTTCTAAAGAGTGCAAGAAAATTTCCAAATGTCATGGTAATTACAGCCACAGTGATAAAAAGCGGCACTGCAAAAGAGAGATGAAGCGCTAAAAAAGGTTCAAAAATCTTAAAAACAGCCACCACTGCAACGGTTTTGGCAACACCACTCAACAGGGCTGCATTGGTATGAGAAACTTTTGCATAGGTATCTACTGCCCAGCCATGAAAAGGGACAAGTGTCAGTTTATAAAAAAGAGCCAACAACATGATAAAAACACCGATCATCTCAAAGAGTGTAGCATTTGGATGCAGTGCCTCTTGCAGTTCTCCTCCACCCATAAGATAAAAAGTAAGCCCTAAAAATAAAAATCCCGTAGCCAATGCACTGGCTATAAACATCTTCACTGCACCTTCAACCTCATCTTTTGTTCTCACATAAGAGACTAAAATCACAGAAATAAGACTCAAAGACTCAAATGCAATCACAAAACTCAAAATAGAATCACTCTCTAAAAGAAGCATGGAAGAAGCACCCAAAAAGAGCGTTTGTGTAATGGTAATATCCTCTTGTTCATGTAAAATAAAAGCAAAAAGTACACTACTTACAATGATCTCAAAAAGTTTCAGATCTGCTGAAGCTGTCATAAAACTAACAGAACCTGCAATACCAAACGCTGTCAATGCAAACGGTTTTAAAAGAGCTGTTCTATGCAAAACAATACTCAAAAGTCCAAATCCCAATAAAATATAAAATGGAGTTATCATTGAAGCGCTCCTATAGATTGAAACTGCATAAATGCAGCATTAATATACTCAAACAGTAGATTTGGGAAGAGTCCAAAAAATACAATTGCAAAAACAAAAAGTATCAAAGAGAAAAATTCTACCCTATTCATTCGAAAGTCTGTTTTTGCAACAACACTACTCATCTCACCATAAATAACTCGTCGCAATGTCCAGATGATATACCCTGCACCCAACATGGATGCCAAAGCAACAAGAGCCATCCAAAGACCAAAACTCTTTATAGAACTCAGTAAAACACTCAATTCACCAATAAAGCCCATTGTTCCCGGTAGTCCTAAAGCACCAAGTCCTGCTATAACAAACAGAGCTGAAATATAAGGAGCTTTTTGCATAATCCCGCCCATATCCTGCATCTGCCATGATCCTGTTTTATGGTAAAAGAACCCTGCTATTAAAAAGAGTGGAGCAATTACAAAAGCATGCGCGATCATTTCATAGAGCGCGGCACTAAGCCCTGAGTAACTCAGTGTTGCCAGAGCAATAACAACAAGACCCATATGTGAGATTGAACTATACGCCACCATCTTTTTAAGATGTGTCTCATAAAGAGCCATAAAAGCAGCATAAAAGAGTGTCACCAAACCTAAAAGTAGCAGTACCCATGCATACTTCTGCGATGTTTGCGGCAACATTAAAATAACCATCCGAATCATCGCATAGGCACCCATTTTTAGCAATACCCCTGCCAACAAAACAGAGATAGGTGCCGGTGCCTCCACATGGGCATCAGGCAGCCAGGTATGAAACGGAAAGATCGGCATTTTCACAGCAAAACCGATAAAAAGCAGCCACCAGATTAATACCGGAGAGAGCAGCATTCCCTCTTTAACAAGGCTCATATCAAAAAGACCACTCTCTTTATAGATCAGAAAAAATGCCAGTAAAATAAACATTGAAGCCACATGCGTATAGAGAAAAAACTTTACAGCAGCATAGATACGTCTCTGCGCACCCCACACGCCTACTAAAAAGTACATAGGAATAAGTGTCAACTCCCAAAAGATAAAAAACCATAGAAAATTTGTACTCATAAAAACACCAAAGATTGCCCCGCTAAAAAAGATCAAAAGAGAAAAGTAGAGTGATTGACGCTCCATAGTCCAACTTGAAAGTGTTACCAAAATAAGCAGTAGTGACGTTAAAAGAAGCATAATGGTACTGAGCATATCTACCTGCAGCGTAAGAACAAAATCAAATTTTGATACTTCCAAAAAAGATCCTAAAGCAAGATATCCACGCTCAGGAAGTTCTTGAAGCAAAAAGAGTGAAAAGCCAAGCATCCCTGTAAAAAGAGCTAAAGCACTATATTTACTTACAACATTCTCCCCTCGTAAAAAGAGTGCCAAAAGTACAGCAAGAACAATCGGTCCAAATATAAAAAGAGCAGCTATCATAAAAGACCTCCTATAAAAAGAGCCAAGAGCAAAATAACAATACCATAGAGCATTGCACCTGAGTTATCAGACGCATAAGCTGTATGTATCTTTTGCAGGTGTTTAAAAACCTTCAAAGAGAGTGATCGTGTCCCATTAACAGCAGCATCTACTATATTTACATCAAACCAAAAAATCGCCCTTGCAAAACTTCCAACAACAATCTCACGTACAAAATAGTGTATAAAAAACTCTATAAAGTAGCCGTTAAACAAAAGAGTATGTATAGCTTTCATCAAAGGTTGCGCTGCTATTTTTTGCGTAATATCAAGACGTTTTACATAGTAATAGTAAACGATCAATCCCAGCAGAGCGATCACACTCAAAAGCCCAAAAAACAAACCTGGAATATGTGGTTCATCCAATGGTGATCCACTTACAAATTGTGCAATATCTTCTTGAAAAAAGCCCATAAAGAGTGTTAAAGCTGCCATAATCAACAGTGGCAGTGTGATCCAAAAAAAGGAGGGAGCCTTCACTTTTTCATATAATGCGACATCTCTTGTCTCTCCTGCAAAGGTAAGAAACCAAAGTCTTGAGATATATGCTGCAGACAATACACCTGCAATAAATGTCAATGTTGCTATAAGCCCTTCTGTTTGAGGATTTGCCAGCGAAGTTGCAATAATCGCATCTTTTGAAAAAAAACCGCTAAATGGGGGAATGCCACTCAGGCTTAATGCACCAAATGCCATGGCTATACTTACAAAGATCATCTTTTTGCCATAGCCTCCAAATCGCCACATATCTTTTACATGTGAAGCCATCATGATCACAGCACCCGCACCCAAAAAGAGCAGTGCCTTAAAGATAGCATGATTGACAAGATGCGTCATTCCCGCCGCAAGACTCCCCGCACCAAGACCAATGAAAGCCAAAGAAAGATGAGACATTGTAGAGTATGCAAGCACCTTTTTGAGCTCACGTTGCACTAAAGCAGATGTAGCACCGATAAAAGCACTCACTGCACCAAAAGCCGCTACAACAAGCAGTGCCTCCGCTGCAACATAAAAGTCAAAAAGTCTTGCAACAATATAGATACCACTGTTTACCATTGTAGCACCATGAATTAAAGCAGAGACGGTTGTCGGTCCTTCCATAGCCCGCATAAGCCATGGAAAAAGCGGAAACTGTCCCGACTTTCCAATAGCGGCTATAAAGATAAATACCGCTACAAGATACATCTTATGCTGATCTATCTCTCCGGCTCTTGCCATTGCATTTAACTGCATCAGATCCAGTGTATTTGTCAGATAAAAGAGTATGCCTATTGCCGCAAAAAGAAAGATATCTCCAAAACGGGTAAAGAGAAATGCACTTACACCTGCATCTGCGGGATCTTTTTTCTCATGCCAAAAAGAGATAAGCAGATACGAAGCCACTCCCATAAACTCCCATCCCGTAAAAAGAGAAATCATATCTTTTGCACTCACAAGTAAAATCATTCCACCGATAAAAAAGAGTACCTTTGCATAGTAACGCGGCTGATGCGGATCCTCTGCCATGTAGTCATGCGCAAAATGAACATCCAAAAATCCAAGACCGGTAGCAATAAGCAGCATCACCAAAGAGAGCTGATCTATATAGATCCCAAAAGGAATGCTAAAATCTCCTAAAGAGAACCAATGCATAGCTATATCAAGAGGCTGCGTGTACTCAACAAAAAGTTTCAATGTAAGAACAAAGAGTGTCAAACTGACAAACTCTGCTGTCCAAAAAGCGAGTCTGCTGTTTAACTTTCCAAGTATAAAAGCCAAAAGAGCACCTACCATAGGAAGAATCAGTAAAAGAAAAACAAAACTATTCATGCGCTTCTCCCTGCAGTTCATCAGGAGTGACTACTTTTGCTATTTTATTTGCCGCAGCAAAGATAAGCAGACCCAGTGCCGCTTCCAAAGTTGCCAAAATCATCACCATATAGGCAAGAACAATATTTTGTGTCATTCCCAAATAGTGTGCCGTAATTCCAAGCATTAAAATCACAGCATTTAAAAGTATCTCCAAAGAGAAAAAGAGTCGTAAAAAATCTCTTTTTGAACTCACCCCATACAGACCCAAAGAGAAGAGTCCAAAAGCAAAAAGCATCTCTGTTTCAAACATTATTTTGACCTCTTTTGTTTTAATACACTGCTCATTTTTACCGTAGCATAGAGTAAAGATGAAGCGATAAGTGCAAATATAAGCAGATAATCACTATAAAAAGCACTAAAGAGATTGATATCTTCAACCTTGCTTGTTGCTACTTTTTGCAATGTATCTGCTGATCGTAAAAAGAGTGTTGAAATAAGGACAAAAAAGAGTAAGGATCCTAACGCATTCAATGGTTTTGTCTTAAACTTTGGAAACTCCAGACCAACAATAGTTACACCAAAAAGCATTAAAACCATTATGCCGCCTGTGTAGATAAAGATCTGAAAAAGTCCTAACATTTTTGCATCAAGATGGATATAAAAAAGTCCCAGTACAAACATCATTAATATAAAACTGATAATGGCAGGTACACTCTTTTTTATCATCAAAGATCCTATAGCCAACATAATCACAATACTCAAAAGTGCTATATTCATTCCTCTACCCCTTTGTTAAAATCAGGCATCCCTGTTTGTATCTCTTTAGGAACTTCTCCTGCTTCAGCTCTTTTCTTTGCCTCAGCTTCGGCTGCTTTTTTCTTGGCTGCCAACTCTTTTTTAACCCGAGCAGCCTCCTCTTCTTCCAAACGTGCATCAATATAGCTCTGTGGAATATCTACATGTACCCAAAAATCATTTTGATCTTCGTGCCAGCCGCCACTGAGCATATCATAACGCCCGCCACTGAGCATAATGGATTTTTTTGGTTTTGTAGGACAGACATCTTCACAAAGTCCACAAAATATACAGATAGAGAGATTGACCTCTGGAACAATATTTTGCTTTTTTAAGGGAAGATGCTTCATTGTAATAGCGTGTGTTGGACATATTTTATTGCACGAATCACACCCGATACAGGTCTCATAATCAATTCTGTGTTCCCCTCTGTACCGTGCAGGGTGATGCATCGATTCAAAACGGATATCTTTTGTTGCCGGAGACTTTGTAAACAGTGCTTTAGCAACGCGAATGGTCTTTTGCAGTATATCTATAACTATCATCTATGCCCCCATAAACCAGAGTGATTTTGCAAAAAAGATCCATGCAATATTAAGCAGTGCCAAAGGAACCATATATTTCCATGAAAAATTCAGCATTTGTGAGAGTGTTATCCTTGGAGTTGCAGCACGAATAGTCATCATCACAAGAGCAATACTCAACATTTTTAAGAAAAAGAAGAGATAACTATCAAAAAAGATCCCTTTATATGCACCCAAAAAGAGTGTAACAGCCCCGGCAAAAACAGCCATAAACTCCGCAAACATTGCTACTTGAAGTAAAAAGTAGTTTGTACCGCTATACTCTGTATAAAATCCAAAAACAATCTCCTGTTCTGCATCAGGAATATTAAAAGGAGGCTGTTCCAACAAACCCAAAAGCGCTATAAAGTAGAGAATAAATCCCGGAAAAAGTACCAAAAAGCTAAACCAGCTACTCTGTTCTACTATAGCAGAGAGATTCAGCGTTGAGAAGAGTATGGCAGGAGAGAGTGCAGCCAAAACGAAAGCCGTCTCCATAGATATAGCCTGCGTTAAAATACGAATACCCCCTAAAAAGGAGTACTTGTTATGGGATCCAAAACCGGTTAAAAAGAGTAAAAAAGGCTCAATCCCAATGAGTACAACAAGTGCCAAGAGCCCATAATCACTCTTGATGACAACAAAAGAGTCCATCCACGGTATAAATGCAGACGGCAACATCGCAACAATAACTGCCAAAAGAGGCATTATCGAAAAGAGGTAGGGATTTACCCCATCAGGTGTGATACTCTCTTTGGTTAAAAGTTTAGAGAGATCAAAAAGTGTCTGATAACTTCCTGCTTTCCCGTTAAAACTAGGACCAACCCGTTTATGCAGTGCCGCCATAAATTTTCTAAAAAACCAAAAAAGCCCAACTGTCCAGATCAAAACATACAGAAGTCCCGGAAATACAAAGGCATTAAAAAAAAGTTCACTCATCTATCCAAATCCCCCTGACAAACATAGAGACTTCCAAAAATCAGTGGAATATCTGAGAGCGTCTGCCCTCTTAAGAGATAATCAAGCATCATCGTATGGTTAAAACTAGGCGCACGCATCTTGAGCCTGTAGGGAGATTTTGCCTTCTCTTGTGTAACAAGGTGCATCAACACTTCGCCCCTTGCCCATTCAACACGACTGATTGCTTCACCTTTTGGCAATTTTTTAGGCACTTTGACCATATGATCTTTTGTCGGATTCATCTCACCATTTGCTACTGCCTCTTCAATATGCTGCTTTGCTTTTTTAATGATAGCTACTGAGCTTTTTAACTCTTCAAAGATCATTACAAAACGATCTCTTGCACTTCCACGCTCTTGAGTGATATACTCCAAATCAAGCTTATCATAAGCAGCATACGGCTCATCTATACGAATATCTGTCTTTACCCCTGAAGCACGCGCCACTATACCGCTAAGCCCAAACATATGAATCTCATCGGCACTTAATCGACCAACTTCAGCAGCACGCATTCTCATCGTCGGGTTTTTTACAAAGATAGCTTCTACCTCATCAATATTGGCATCAAACTTATCCAGAGCCTTTTGCAGTTCATCAAACATCCGCATATCAAGACCATAGCGGACACCACCCGGTTCAATGGCAGCTGTTGCGATCCGTGCTCCAGAATAGGACTCCAAAAAGTCCAAAAAGAACTCACGTGTGTCCATATTCCACATAGCAAGCGTATGCAGCCCCATATTGTTAAAAAACACACCCATTCCCATAAAATGCGAAGAGATTCTTGCTGTCTCACCCAAAAGCACCCGCATCCATGAAGCAAAAGGTGTTATTGTAACACCTGCTATCTCCTCAACTGCCATAGCATAGCCAACCATTGAGTTGATATTGTCCATAAAACAGAGTCGCTCAACAGCTACAATGGCACCAATAAAATCCTTTTTGGTTACAAGATGCTCCAACGCACGCCATACATAGCCAATATCAGGATCAATAGAGATAATCTCTTCCCCGTCACAATGAACACGCAGCCGTATAGGACCGCTTGCCGGATGTGTCGGTCCCCAGTTTAAAATCGTCTCTGATGAGTCACTCTCTAGATCCACCTCATTTTCACTCTGCTCTTTTTTAAAAGCATCTACAATCTGCTGTACATTTGCAACGGTCTCTTTCTCATGGGCATCCCAGTCAAAATCAACCCTAAAAGGGTACTTGTCTCTAAAATCTTCACTTTTAATAATATCTCTGAGATCCGGATGATGTAAAAATCGCACACCAAACATAGAGTAAGCCTCACGTTCATGCCAGTTTGCACTTGCAAAGAGCGGAGTGAGTGACTCTATCTCGCACACTGCTTCATCCCGAGGCAGATCAACTTTTAGCCAAAGATTTCTTTTGGTGTCGAGATCTTCAAAAAAGTAGTTGATCTCCATAATCCCATCCTCTGCAAAATCCGTAGGTGAAACCGTAGATAGAGATCGCAGACCCTCTGTTTGCAATGCTTTTGCCACATCAAGCAGATCATCTTTTGAATTGAGCTTTGCCTTGATCCAGATCTTTTTATAATCCTCTACATACGCACAACTAAATCTGCTTATAAGCTCTTTAAGATGTTCCATAACTAAAACTCCATCTCTTTCCAAAGACCACCCTGACTTGCAGCACTTGGAATCCCCTCTTTTATCTTCTTTTTCACTGCTTCAAGCCCTTCAATAATTGCTTCTGGTTTTGGAGGACAGCCTGCTATAAAAACATCTGCCGGTAAGATCTCAGTAGGATTTTTAATTACAGCCAATGAATCATTATAGGGACCGCCATCAAAAGAACACGCACCCAAAGCTACAATATACTTCGGCTCAGGCATCTGTGCATACGTTCTTAGAAGTGCTGGCAGTATCTTTTTACTTACCAAACCCGTAATCATTAAAACATCTGCCTGACGCGGAGTCGGTGTCGGCATATACCCATAACGTTCCCAATCATAACGAGGTCCCATTGCCGCTGCCATTTCCAATGAACAGCATCCCGTACAAAAGTGTGCCATCCAGAGTGATTCACTCTTTGCATAGTCAAAAAAATCCAGTATTTTTAGCATTATTTCTCTTTCTTAGGAATTTGTTCGTGTAACTCTCGCATTGAAAAAAATATGGCAAAAGCCATAATAAGTACAAAAAGAGATGCCATCGTTAAAGCGTGGGGATCTTTGCCATAGACAAAGAGTGTTACAAAAAGTACTGTCATATCAGCAACTATAAACATAATTGCATAGACAAAAAATCCAAAATTGGCTTTTTTTGGTGTTGCTGCAGATGCGGGAAGCCCACACTCAAAATGTTCATTTTTAATACTGCTTGGAGCATAAGGAGCCAGAGCAACTCCTAAAAAATACAGTAAAAATACAGCTGCACTTACTTCTGCAGCATAAATAAAAAAAGTTTCTATCATTGTAAACACTCCATCTCTTTGTTTCTTTGCTAATTGTAGCACTTATTTTATGAGATAGCGTCTTAATGAAAAAATATTTCTAGATTTAGTTTTTAAAATCTTTTTTAGCAATTTGCCATGTAGAGTAAAAATCTAAAATTTTTCCACCATGGACTTTCTGAAATTTTTTGGCATCTTTAAGAGATTGAAAAGCATATTTGCTTGTTTTACTCATTGTTCCAGGAACATCACTGCCAACAACATAAAAAGCCTCTGTTACAGGAATGAACTTTAGAGATGTGACATCCACTACCATCGGATTTTCAAGCTCTGCACCTTCATTAATATGTTTGGTTAAGCAGTGCATAGAACAGTACTGAATATTTTGACCCTCTAACTTCGCTGCATGATTTGTTTTATAATACTTCACCAAATTCATACCACAAATAGCACAATGCTCTTTGTCTGCTCCCTTTTGTATTAAAACAGCATCTTCTTTCTTTACTGTTTGAAAAAGTGTCGTTGCTTTTACTTTTTTTGGAGTTTTTTGCACTACTTTCTTTTGCTTTGTTGTTCTCTTTTTTGTAATATCATTATTCTTCTTTGTAATTGTCTTTTTCTGTTGTGTTTCAAGAGCTTTCTCTTGTTTTTCTTTTTTTGGTTGCGGCGTGATATTTTGACATCCTGTTACCATAAGAAGAACAAGTGCAAATAAAAATACTTTTATCATCAAACTTCCTTTATTTTTTATAA
>Ga0256837_1002030_pt1 | contig 13092 bp, 9 predicted proteins | sample 4562384metaG_FD_185976 | JGI IMG/M metagenome (GOLD analysis project Ga0256837, IMG submission 185976) | Hydrothermal vent microbial communities from Guaymas Basin, Mexico - 4561-384 | ecosystem: Environmental > Aquatic > Marine > Hydrothermal vents | place: Mexico: Guaymas Basin | collected... | reverse complement strand
ACCAACATATAAACCTTTTTTTAGAAAACCAACTCTTGCAGGAGAGGGATTTCCCTTTGATTATATGCAAAATACTCTTCTACATGTAAATACACCTTTATTTGTTTCACACTACTCTAGTGATGGGGCTTGGGCGTTTATACAGAGCCCTGTTTCAACAGGTTGGATTCCAAGTAAAAGTTTTGCTATTTTAAATGCAAAAGATAGAAATGAATTTAAAAATAGCAAAAAGATAGTTTTTATAGATGATAACACTCCTATATATGATGCTAAACAACAGTATCTTATGCATGTGAAACTTGGAGCTATATTTGCATATAAAAAAGAAGCTGAAAAGTTTTTTTACTCTTATATTTATACAAAATTTGGCAAGAAAAAAAACACGCCTATCTTAAAAGAGCATACAACTCTGATGCCTTTAGAGTTTAACAAAGAAAACATTCTACATGTAAGCAAACAACTGCTTGGTGAAAAGTATGGCTGGGGTGGATACTTAGAAAATAGAGACTGTTCAGCTATGACAAAAGACTATTTTGCACCTTTTGGTATCTGGCTTCCTAGAAACTCAGCTTCGCAAAAAGATTCTGGGGAGTATTTAGGTCTAGTAGGATGGAACAACAAGGAGAAAGAAGATATGATTTTAAAGCATGGAATCGCTTTTTTAAGCCTCATATACCTCAAAGGTCATATTATGCTTTATGCTGGAGAATTTGAAGGCAAACCTATGGTTATGCACAATGTATGGGGATTAAAAACTCAAACAGACGGTAAAGAAGGACGGTACATCATAGGTAAAGCTATTGTATCTGACTTATTTATAGGAGAAAATTTATACAATATAAAAAAAGACTCTCTTCTAATCTCAAGAGTTGAAGGTATAGTTATAAAACCGAACCTACCGCAGTTTGGTCTCAATAGATTTGTAAATGCTTATCCTGATATCGTAGATTATCGTGACAATATACTGTTTTTTAAAGACTCAGACTCTCTTGAATACCATGATTATCTAGAAAAAACTTTTCAAGAAAAGTTAGACAATCCAAGCATAAAAGATACCCTTTCTTTAAAATATCCTGCTTTTGAAGAGATAAAACCACCAGAGCTAAATTATGACCCAGGAAGATTTAGAAATGAAGATTTACTTAAAAAACTTTATGGAGAAGATGAAAAACAAATTAGACAAAATCTTATAAAATTAACTTGGATAGATGGAACTCAAATACTCTTTAACCAAAAACAAAATGCATCTTTACAACTACAAAAAGTAATCCATGAACTAAAAACTATACCAAAAAAATACGATAAATACATAACAAATATAGCTGGAACTTACAAGTTTCGTTACATCAAGGGCACAAATCGTTTAAGTGCTCATAGCTTTGGAATTGCCATAGATATAAATGTTAAACAATCAGCTTATTGGAAATGGGATAAAGTGTACAAATATAAAAATAAAATTCCAAAAGAGATAGTAGATATATTTGAAAAATATGGCTTTATTTGGGGTGGACGCTGGTATCACTACGATACCATGCATTTTGAATATAGACCTGAGTTATTCGATAGTATCGACTAAAGGTTTTTCATCAAACTCAACTCTCTCTATTCTCTCAAACTCACTTGAGATTTTGTTAGTTGAAGTTGTAATCTCTTTTACATCTTTACTTACAGTATCTATGTGTTTTGAAAGATTATCCCATCTTTTTTTATAAAGTTTAAAGTTTGATGATAGTTTCATAAGTTCTTCTTGAATTTTTTTTGCTTGCTCTTGAGTTTTTATATCTCTTACTATTGCTGTTATAGTAGTCAAAAGTGCCATTAAAGTTGTTGGAGATGCTATCCAAACTCCTCGTTTTCTTCCATACTCAATAAGCTCTTCATGATAAGCATTTATCTCTGCAAAAATAGCTTCTGCTGGAAGAAAAAGTATCGCCATCTCTGCTGTTTTTCCTTTTATGATATATTTTGAGCTAATATCATTGATATGTTTTTTTATATTTTGTTTAAAACTACTTTTAAAGCTATCATCTTCTACCATACGAGTATAGTTTTCCATTGGAAACTTTGAATCAATAGCGATAATACCCAACGGCTCTGGAGCTTTTATAATAGCATCAGCAATAACTCCACTATCAAAGCTATACTGTAAATCATATAAGTCTTTTTTATCTCCAAATATGGAATTTAGTATAGAGTTTAACTGTACCTCTCCAAAAATACCTCTTGATTTTTTATCTGTTAGAACACTTTGAAGTGAATTTACTTCACTACTAAGTGATTCTATCTTCTTTTGAGCTTCACCAATCTTAGCAATACCTACGATAATGTCTTTAAAAGTCTTATCTATGTTTTCAAAGCCTTTTGTAAGTCTTTTTTCTACTTTTTCATTTATATTTTGTAAGTTTTCTTCCACTTTTTTAGTAAGTTTTTCTATATCTTTACTGCTTTGATTTTGTATCTCTTTACTCATCTCATAAAGTGATTTTTGCTGTTCATTTCTCATAAGTTGTTGTGAGTTTGAGATTTTTATGAAAAGTTCTGCATTTTTTTCTATCTGGGTAGTAGTACTTTTTGAATTATCTAAAAGTTTCTGTTCAATCTGATTTATCTTTTCATATAAAAACTCTTTTTGTTCTACATGTAAAGATTTTATCTGCCAAATTAGTATAAGTGTACATATAAAAACTAATCCTACTATACTTGCTAATAAAATTATATTATCCATTTAGTTTTTTTCCTTTTAGTAAAGTATATAAAATAGGCAAGTAAAATAGATTTAAAACTGTAGCAAAAGCTAATCCAAATCCAAGTGAGATTGCCATTGGTTGGAGTATAACTGCCTGTCCTGCTGCAAAGAAGATAAGTGTTGAGAGTCCTAATATAGTCGTTATTGAAGTTAATAAAATCGGTCTTAGTCTTCTTGTTGCAAACCTAATTAACTCATCAATAGATGTTGCTTTTTTGATAAAATCCATCATTATAATTCCATCATTTACCACAACTCCACTAAGTCCAACAATACCTAAAAGTCCTGGCATAGTAAGATTTATACCCATAAACAGATGTCCCAAGAGAACACCTAACAATGAGAGTGGTATAGTTGTTAAAAGTATAACAGACAAAAAGATTGAATCAAACATCCATACTAAAGCAATAAAAATCAAAAATATAGCAACTATAGCGGCTTCACCCATCTCTTTTTGTATCTTTTGATTCTCTTGCTGTTCACCTTTTACATTCACAACAATACCATTTTTTCTAAACTCTTCTAAAAGTGGATTTATCTTTTTTAGCACTTCAGTTGATGTAATTTTTGTTTTTTTAAGAGAAGCAAATACTGAACTTACTCTCTCTCCTGCATCTTTATATATATCACTATAGCCATTTTTAAATTCAAAATCAACTACATCACTAAGTCTTACTTTTTTTAAACTTCCAGGGATATTGATGTAAAATGAAGCTATTGCATCGTAAGTATCTTTTAGGTTATCAACTGACCTTATCTTAATAAGCTCTCCATTATAAAACATCTTAGCAATCTCAGCTTTAAAAAAGTATGGTCTAAGTAAAGACGAGATAGTCTTTTCACTAAATCCTAGTATCTCTCCATAACTATTTACTCTTAGTTTTAGCTCTCTTTTACCATCTTTTAAATCGTTTTCTACATTATATACACCATCTATATTTTCTACTGCTTTTGTAAGTTTTTCTATAGCATCTTTTACAAGTATATCTTTCCCACTAAAAGCAATCTCAACATCACTAGAGACGATTCCTGCCCCTGGTACTATAGCTTTAAACTCCTCAAAATCATCTGTTTTTGAAAGTTCCAATGTATACTTTTTGATATCTTCTAAAATCTCTGTTGCACTTCTACCTCTTCTCATATTTGTATCATCATACTCAGGAGAAAGATATGGATTTATATATTTATTAAAAAGATTTTCAGGAATTCTATCACGTAAATCTACAAATATATGAAAGTTATTTTCTGCAAGGTGTGGTTTATACTTTGCATCAAGCATAAGACCTGAGACAGAAGCTATAGAAGCTATCTCATCATCTGAAAACTTATCTAAAAGAATATTTTCTATCTTAGTTACTATCTTTTGTGTATCTTCAATCTTATTATTTATATTTACTTTTCCACTTATGTATATTTGTGTAGTATCAAAGTCTGGGAATAGTTGAAACTTACTATTATTTCCTAAATAAACTATCCAAGATATAACAACTATCAAAAAAAGACTAAATGAACTCTTTTTATATCTCAATAAAAATCCAAGTGTTTTACTATATGTTGAATTTAATACAAACCAAAGAGATTCATTTTTTTTCTTTTTTTCTTTTACTTTTAAAAAATCCTTTGCATGAAGTGGTAAAAAGTAAAATGCTTCAAACAGTGAACTAATTAATAAAATAGATATCATGATAGGTAACAAACGCATAAAAACACCCATCTCTCCACTCATAATTAGAAGTGGAAGAAAAGCAAATATAGTTGTTGCAGTTGCAGTTAAAACTGCTGGGAACATTTCACTTGCACCATTTATTGCAGCATCTCTTGGACTATCACCATTTTCAAGGTGTCTATATATATTTTCAGCCACTACTATAGCCTCATCTACTAACATACCAAGGGCTATAAGAGCCCCTAATAATGATAACATATTTAGACTATAACCCATAAGTTCAGCTGCAATTAATCCTATCATAAAACTAACAGGGATTCCTAAAGAAACGATAAATGCAATCCGACCACTAATAAAAATCCAAACAGAAAGACCCACTAAGATAAGTCCAAAAATTATATTGGATATGACAGTATTTAGACGATTTCTTATCCATATAGATGAATCAGAGTAGGTTTGAAATGTAAATTCAGGATATTTAAGCTCAAAATCTTTTAAAATCAGACGAATATCTCTAACCAAAGCTATAGCATTTCCACTTTTTGCCTTGTTTATACTTATCGAAAGATTGGGTTTACCATTGAAATGAGATAGTTCTGTTACATCTTCATAATCAAACTCTGCTATTGCTACATCTTTTATATATACTTTTTTTCCACTTACTTGTAAAAGAGTATTATTGATTTTCTTAACATCTTTTTTACCACCATAAGTACTTACAAAAAGATGATTTCCTCTCTCTTTTATAACTCCAACAGGAAAAACATCACTCAAAGCTGAAAGTGCACTAGCAAATGCTCCTACATCAATACCATAAGCATCTAGTTTTTTACTATCAATCTTGAAAATCAACTCTTTATCAGCGTCACCTCTTATGCTAATATCACTTAAATCTTCGATTCTTGAAAGTCTTGTTTTTATATCATTTGCCACTTTTAACATTGTCTTTTTATTGGCACTTTTACTCGCCAATGCAATAGAGACCAAAGGGTAATTCATCTGCATTATCTTGGCAATTGGTTCATCCATATCACTTGGTAAATCTTTTTTCTTAGATGATACTATATCTTTTATATCATCTAAAATTTCACCTCGTACTGCACCACTTTTCAGATAAACTACTATCTTAAAAAATCCATTTTGTATAGCGCTCTCTATTCTATCAACATTATTTAGATTTGTTAAATCATCTTCGATAGTTTTTACTGCTATCTTATCTAATACATCTGGACTTGTACCTGCATATCCACCTGTTATTGAGATTGTCTCTAAGTCTGATGGAGGAAATATCTCTTTTGGTATATTTGTATATGCAAAAATAGATAAAACAAACAAAAAAGCCAAAAATATGTGATTTAAAACACTTTTATCAACAGCAAACTTTATAAAGGAGCGTATCATTACTCTTCTAACTCAATAAAAACAGAATCTAAAACTTGATTTTTAAATCTTATTGATTCTAGTTTCTGTTTTAAGTAGGTATTTTCCTCTTTTAAAATAGAGTTTTCAGAATATAGTTTATGTATATCTCTACTTATATAATAAATTTGATTTTTTATGTATATCTTAGGCAAAATTATAGAAAAAGCTACTGCCAAAGAGAGATATATTAAAAGTAAAAATTTAAAATCTAAATTTTTTTCTTTATCATACTGTTCTAGCAGTTCTTGTTTGTCATTTGATTTACTCATTTTAATTTAAACACTCTCATTTTTGAACTTCTACTTCTTGGATTTATATTTTCTTCCTCTTTTGTAGGTATTATTGGTTTTTTAGTAACTATCTTTCCTAAAGAGTGATTGTTACCACACTCACAACGCATAACACCTACGGGACAAACACAACTCTTTGTCCAAAGCTTATAAGTCTTTTTTACTATTCTATCTTCTAAAGAGTGAAACGATATAATAGCCACTAAACAATCTTTTAATTTTGAATTATATATAGACTCTAAAAGCTCATTTAGTTCACCAAGTTCATTGTTTACTTCTATACGTATAGCTTGAAAAGGTAAAGTTGCTGGATGTATTTTTGGTTTTCCGCCAAGTTTTTTAAGAACTAAAGCCAACTCTTTTGCACTTTTAAATGGGCGATTATCTATGATAGTTTTTGCAACTCTTTTAAAATCTCTCATCTCTCCATACTCAAGTAGTATTTCTTCAAGTTCACTTTGAGAATACTCATTGACAACAGTTGTAGCACTTTTTGGATTTTCTGAGTTCATACGCATATCTAAAGTTTCACTATCAAATCCAAAACCACGACTACTTTTATCTAGCTGCAAAGAAGAAACACCTATATCTGCCAAAACACCTCGTATAGGAAAATCTATATACTTACTTATTACTGTTGAAAACTTGGCGTGTTCAAAAATAACTCTATCTTTAAATCTCTCTAATCTATTCTTACTAAACTTTATCGCTTCTGCATCTTGGTCACAACAAATTAGTTTTATATTTGGATTTTGTTCCAACAAAGCTTCACTGTGTCCACCATATCCAACAGTACAATCAACAATATAACCATCATTTATATTTGTAAAAGTCTCTTTTACTTCATTTAATAATACTGGTATATGTGGTATATTCATTTAGCTCTTCTCTCTTTTTTTGATATAATACCAAACTAAGTAATAAAAAAAGGTTAAATTAGTGCAAAAGTATCTACTAAACGACTTGAAACACGTATCATTATCAATGTTTAGAAAAAATTTTATAGGTATATTTCACGGTTCACTATCTGCCAAGATTGAACAAAATAAGTTTTTTATAAATAAAAAAGATACTATTTTTGATGACGTTAAAGATGACACTTTTATTGAACTACACTCAAGAAAAGATTATAGATGGAATGAAGCTAGCTTAGATGCAGATATACATCTACATATCTATCAAAATATAAATGAAGCAAAATATATCTGCTACGCAATGCCCCCTTTTACAACTGCATACTCTTTAGACCATGATATCATTGTTCCAAAAGACTACTTTGGCTCAATGAAGTTTAGCTCTATAGAGATATATGACCCAAAGCAGTTTGAAGATTGGTATGAGAGAGCTGATATAGAGATTTATAGATATATGATGGAGAAAAAAACAAATTTGATAGTTATAAAGGGCTATGGAATCTACATATATGATAGAGATATGCTACAACTTGCAAAAACTATAGCACTATTAGAAAATAGCTGTAAACTTTTATATTACTCACATGAATTTGAAAGAGGAAGATAAAATTTTAAAAGTACCAAAAGGCATAGTTAATATAGATATGAGTAACATTGGAGATAATTTACTCTACTACAAATACAGTATAAAACATCTTATAAAACTAGAACAACAAGGTGTAGATAAAGAATCACCAAATTTTTTAAGTGCTTATCGCTCTTTTGCAGGAGCAGTTTATGAAAACTACCTATATGAAAAACTACTTATATATGCAAAACACAATCCACATTTAGGAAATTTTGTTTTAAAAGGACCACATGCTCCAAAACTAACTTCTCAATCAAACTCTTTACATGTAGATGGTCATGGACAAATAGTGTATAAAACAAAAGCTATTGAGATAGGTGAATTTGATGCTCTTTTCTTTAATGAAAAAGAAATTATATTTGTTGAAATGACACTTATAAAATCTGTAAAAAACTTAAAACGTCGACTTAGGAAGAAAAAAGCTCTTCTTGAAACTCTATTTCCAAAGCACGATATCAAAGCTCTTATAATCCTAAATAAAGGAGCAATAGGTGGTAAAAAAATGCCAGATTACTGTACAGTATGGTTTACAAAACCTTTTGAAGTAGAAGATATATATAATCATCTAAAATCAAACAAGCAGTATAAGAGAGAACCATTTATCAGGCATAAAGCACCAAATTTAGTAGATGATACTAAACTAAAAGTTTTTCCATTTAAGTACTACAATTCTTTGACGTGGATGCTACATAAATTAAGAGCAAAACCAAATAGTATATTAGATATGGAGTTTTTAAAAACATCTACTTGTACAAGATATATTGACCTTTTTACTAAAGTATATATAGGATATATGGATAAAGAAGATTTTCAAGATATGTATCCAACAATACCAGATGTTACTGAAAAAGTGGCGGTTTCAATAGAAAAAGAGCATACAGATAGACTTGTACTAACTTATTTTATGCAGTACAGTAGAAAAAAACTTATAAATATTGTTATAAAAGATAAAAAACCAACTATAGTTAAAAAAGATGCCAATGGTATTTCTGTTACAGAAGTATTTCATATCTTACGTTTGGTAGAAAAGAAGCACAAAATCAGTATAAAAGAGATAGAAATAGCTGAAAAACTTTTACGCTCTCTTGATTAATAATTGAAGATTGTATGTAAGATACAATCTTCAATTAAATTGCTACATACTAGCTTTATCAGTTATCTTATCCATTGCTTTTGAAAGCTTTGATAAAACTCCACATCCTTGAAGTTTGTACATTTTTTCAAGATTTAAAGGATCTTTATACTCTATCTTTGTTTTTCCATCAAAATCTTTATATATTAAAACTTTCATAGGCAAATCTATAGCTGCATGTATATCTCTTTGCATAATTCTAGTACCCAATTTTGGATTACCAAATATAATAAGCTTAGCATCAGTCATATCACTCCCAACTGATTTTGCACCAGCTCTATAATCTATAACTGTAAAAACTGTTATACCTTTTTTCTTTAAAATAGTCTCCATCTTACTAGCTGTATCATCTACAGAATTTTTACTATTTTTTATAGTTAAACCCCCAGCTTGTAAAGTAATAGCTGCTAAAATAGCAACAACTAAAAATTTCAATTTCACACTAACTCCTTGTTTTATTGTTATTGAATACCCATTGATTATATCAAATTTTATATAAATTCAATATTTCAAAGATTAAATTTATTTCTTAAAATATCTCTTCCCTCTTCCCAATAACCTAAATTTGAAGCTAAATTTATATGTCCTTTTTCACCAACATATACAACCTTACTTCCCCATTTATCTGCTAATAACTCTGATTTTATTAAGTTTGAATATGGATCATCACTACTAAGTATGCATACAGATTTAAATGGTAGTTTTTTTAATGGTGTATTTTCATAACCTTTTATCTCTTTTGGAAAGTTTTCACGACTTGTGTCTGGTGGAGCAACAAATAGTGCTCCTATAATCTTTTGATTTTTATAGTACTTTTTTACCCACTCTACAACCGTATGACAGCCTATGCTATGAGCTATAAATAGTATTGGTGTCTTTACATGTAAAAGAGTATTATCTAACTTCTCTATCCATAAGTCTTTGTTTGGATTTTCCCAATCTTTTTGCTCTACCCAATAAGCATTTTTAGTTTTGTTAAACCATAATTTTTGCCAATGCTCTTGCTCACTATTGCCATAACCAGCAACAAAAACTGTACTATAGATGTAAAGATTTTATAGCATCGTAAGCTACATCCATCATTGTATCTATTTCATCATAAGTGATGACATAAGGAGGCATAAAATAGACTACATTTCCAAGTGGTCTTAAAAACACGCCACGTTCCAATGCATAATCAAATACTTTTAAACCTATCCTATCTTCTGGTTTATAACCTTTTATATCAAATGCAGCTACCATACCTAACTGTCTTATGTTCTCTACATTTATTAACTCTTTAAACATATTGAGTTTTTTACCAATATATGCACTTAATTTTTTATTCTCATTTATAACATCATCTCTCTCAAATATATCCAAAGTAGCATTCGCTACACTACAACTAAGAGGATTTCCAGTAAAACTATGAGAGTGTAAAAATGCTTTTTGCTCATTGTAATCACAGTAAAAAGCATCATAAATAGCATTAGTTGTTAGTACACAAGAGAGTGGAAGATAGCCACCTGTTAGACCTTTGCTCAGTGTCATAAAGTCTGGAGTAATGTTAGCTTGATTGACACCAAACATAGTACCAGTTCGTCCAAAGCCCGATGCAATTTCATCTGCAATGAGATGAATCTCATACTCGCTACACAATTCACGAGCAAGTTTTAAATACAGAGGTGAATACATATGCATACTTCCAGCACATTGAATTAGAGGCTCTAAAATAAAAGCAGAAATTTTATAAGAGTGTTCAATCAAAATCTCTTCTAATTCAGAAGCTGCCTCATGTGCTGCCTCATCACTTTGATCTTTTGGTACTGGAACTTGGAGTGTTTTAAGTAGTATAGTATCAAATGTATCTTTATACAATCCTACATCACTAACTGAAAGTGCTCCTATAGTCTCACCATGATATCCATTTTCTAAAGAGAGAAAATATGGTCTTGTTTCACCTCTATTTTTATGATACTGATAACTCATTTTCAACGCAACTTCAACTGCACTCGAGCCATTATCTGCATAAAATACCTTTTCCAAGCCTTTTGGAGTAATATCTACCAATCTTTTTGATAACTTTACAATAGGTTCGTGAGTAAAACATGTTAGTATTACCTGTTCTAAGTTATCAACCTGCTCTTTTAATTTTTGGTTTATGTATTCATTGGAATGTCCAAAAATATTGACCCACCATGAACTTATGGAATCTATGTACTTATTATCATCATAATCATATAGATAAATCCCTTTCCCTTTTTTAATAGGAATAAGCGGTAATTTTTCATAATCTTTCATCTGCGTACAAGGGTGCCAGATATGTTCTAAATCTTTTTGGGCTAAATCTACACTTTTTTTGCTCATTTTCTCTCCAAATCTCCGACTTTATGGTCGTTTAATAACAATATAGATAGAATTATACCAAAAATAAAGAGCAGTATAGTCTGCTTAAAGGATTTCGATGATTACTTGGATGCAACGTCACAAAAAATACTTGGTTGTAACAATTTGGATAAGCGTAATAGCGTTTGTTGGTGCGGGTTTTGTTGGTTGGGGAGCATATGACTTTAACTCTGATCGTGCTTCGGCAATTGCAAAAGTAGGTGATAGAAAAATAACAGTACAAGAGTATCAATTAGCTTATGCTAACTACTACAACTTTTACAATAACACGTTAGGCGGTACGCTTACTCAAGAGAAAGCTGATAAAATGGGTCTTGAAAAGTTAGTTATACAAAGTATCATTAACGAAACTCTTATACTAGCATATGCAGATGAGATTGGTTTACGTACAACAGATGCAGAAGTTAAAAAAGCACTTGCATCTGATACTGCTTTTCAAAAAAATGGAGTTTTTGATAAAGAAACTTACTACAGAGTAATCAAACAATCACAACTTAAGCCAAAAGATTATGAAACTGGTCTAAAAAAACAGATTTTACTCACAAAAGTACAAAAAATATTAAAACTAAAACCAACAGACTCTGAAAGAGAATTATTTATCTCTTCTATGTTTATGAAAGATAGACTCTCTGTAGATGTAATTTATCTTGATAGTAGTGAAGCTATCGTAAATGAAAAAGATATAAAAAAGTATTGGGATGAACATAAAACAAACTATCTAACAGAAAAAAGTTATGATTTAAACACTATAACAATAGCACTCTCTTTGGCACCTATAGATGAAGAGGCATTAAAAACTTTCTACCAAGAAAAAAGACATAACTATAAAGCAGCAGATGGAAAAATACTTAGTTTAAATGATGCTAGAGCAGATGTGGAAAAAGATTATCGTCTTAAATTATCAAAAAGAGAAGCTTTAGAAACTTATCTTTTATTTAAAAAGTCTCAAATGAATGCAACAGGAACGAAAAATGTAAAAATAAGTGCTACCGATTTTCCTGTTGACAAACTGACAAGTGCAAAAACTGGTCAAGTTTTAAAGCCAATCAAAACAAAAGATGGATACATAGTTGTAAAAATTAAAAGCATAAATAATCCTCAACCTAAAACATATGAAGATGCAAAGCCAACTATACTAGCTCAATTACAAGCTGATAAAAAAACATCTGCTCTAAAGAAAAAAGCAGAATCAAGACTAGGTATATTTAGAGGGAAAGATATAGGTTTTGTTAGTAGAGATAGCAAAATAAAAATACCAGGACTTAATGCAGCAGAGAGTTTAGAATTTATCAATTTTGTTTTTGATAATAATAAAATAAGAAATTTTAAGATAATAGGTGAAAAAGCTGTTTTATACCAAATTTTGGAACAAAACTTGCTTAGTAATAACAAAGCAGAAAAATATGCTACACTTGTTAACGATACTATCTCTCAGATGAAACAGACTGAGATTAATCAAAACTTAGTAGTTAATTTGAAAAAAAGATATGATATAGAACAATACTACAAAGGAAACTAATTGAGCACTACGATTTTAGGTATTGACATTGGTTCAAGTAAAATTTGTGCCATCATTGCTGAAAAAAATGATGATGGTATCAAAATTCTTGGAGCTGGTATCGCAAAGTCACAAGGTCTTAAAAAGGGAATTATTACCAATATTGAACTAGCTTCAAAGTCTATCAAAAATGCTCTAAATGATGCAAAAAGAGTAGCAGGTACTCAATATGAGAAAGTAACTGTTTCTATCTCCGGAGCATATACAAAAAGTATAGATAGTAGTGGTGTTGTTAATATCCCTAATCGTGACATTGGTATCAGAGAAATAAACCGCGCTATGCAAATGGCAGACCATAATGCAAATATACCAAACGAATACGAAAAACTTCATATACTTCCATATAACTTC
>Ga0256837_1002025_pt1 | contig 13115 bp, 12 predicted proteins | sample 4562384metaG_FD_185976 | JGI IMG/M metagenome (GOLD analysis project Ga0256837, IMG submission 185976) | Hydrothermal vent microbial communities from Guaymas Basin, Mexico - 4561-384 | ecosystem: Environmental > Aquatic > Marine > Hydrothermal vents | place: Mexico: Guaymas Basin | collected... | reverse complement strand
TTTACTTTAATCAGATGAAAAATCATATGTTACGAATGGAAGAGTTTTCACTTATAAAGTATGCACGTCATATAAAGATGGGAAATCCGCAGGAGATGCTTCATGAAGAGTATCGCCATAAATATCTAAAAGAACAAAAGAAACATATAGATATTCGCAATTTTTCATCTGTTGGCGATGAATTTACAAAAATAATTCCTATGGGGCATAACCGTATCTATTTGCAGGTTTTTAAATCGAAGAAAGAGTTTAATGAAAAACTTTTTGATCTGAAAATAAAAATAATTTCCATACAGGTATTTCTCTTACTTCTTTTTGCATTTTTAAGTTATAAACTTGCAAAAAATGCGCTCAAGCCTTTGCAAGAGAGTATCTCTACTCTTGATAAATTTGCTAAGGACCTTATTCATGATCTTAATACTCCTGTTACTTCAATCAAACTCAATATGAAACTTTTGGAAAAAAATCCAAACTTGGCAGAAGATAAGATAGTGCAAAGACTCAATAAAAGTGTACACAATATTGCAGAACTGCATGAAAACCTTAATATATTACTCCAAGAAGAGACATTTCAGATGCAAAATATCAATCTCTGTCCCTTGATCAATGAGCTTGTTGAAATGCATCAGGAGCTCTATAAAGATATATGTTTTGAGGTTGAATGCATACAATTTAAAGCAAAAATAAATGCAAATGCAATGAAACAGATACTGCAAAATATCATATCAAATGCTTGTAAATATAACTCTCGAAATGGTTTTGTAAAAATTTACCATAAAGATTCTATTCTATATATTCAAGATAGCGGAAAAGGGATCGCAGAGCCGCAAAAAATTTTTGAACGTTCCTATAGTGAAGAGCATAGTACAGGAATAGGTTTGGATATTGTAAAAAGACTGGCTTTTGCAATGGATATTAAAATAGATGTCACAACCTCCCCGCAAGGAAGCTGTTTTATGTTGGAGTTTCCATAAAGACTACTCTAAAATATCACGTTGCTCTTCTGTAAGAATTTTGCGGGTATTGTAGATACATTTTAGGTGTAACATAGTCGCTTGTGCCCGCATATTTGCAAGTTTGTAAACATCTTTTTTCAAGGATGCAGGATTTGCACCTTGATTACTTGCAGTTACAATTTTACTCTCTAATTGCATGATTTTTTTCTTAAGTTTTTGTACTCCGCTTATTGTCTCTTTTCTAATTTTGAGAAGTTTCTGTTTTTGTGTAGGTGTGAGGGCTAAGTCCTGATCATCCCACATCATTTTTACCATCATTGTCAAATGAGGTAGTTTCCCCTGAATTAAAAAGGGTTTGGGTTTTGTTGTTGTATTTGCATGAAGTGTTGCTGTTCCTGCTGTAAAGAGTAGAAAGGAGCTAATTAAAATTGCAAGAGGTTTTTTTATAGACATGGTAAAGCCTTTATTATTATTTTTTATAACGAATTATATAGTTTGAGAGTTAAGAAATTGTAAACATTACTCTATTATTACACTAGAAGTGATATAATTCTATATAATAAGAAAAAGAGGAGAATAGATGCACGATTTTATAGATGCAATTATTTTTGGTTTTAAAGAGATATTGCGGGCACGGACAATGAAGTTTGCAATGACAAGCGGTATTATAATTAGTTTGATATGGATTGGTTTGGGTATTGTATTTTGGGATGAGATTATTGCATTGAGTAGTTCAATGTTGTCACTTTTACCGTTTTCAATGCTTCGATCGAATGGTGCATGGATGCTTTCAACTTTTTTATGGCTGCAATTGGTTCTTGTAACGTTTGCATTGATATTTGCATTTTTTGGAAATGTGATTGTCGGGAAAGTAAGTCGTGAAAAGTATGCTTTTTTCTCTATCTTTTTAGGACTTGCAAGTGCTGTTTTTTGGGCTGTTGTATGGTTTTATAAATCAGAATATATCTATACACAGTTTTTAAAACTTTTAACATGGTTGCCTTTTGAGACGGTTGAAAAAGGCATAGCATTTTTAATTGCATTTTATTTTATATATACAGCAATTATCGTAAGTATGATCTTTATTACGAGTATTACTTCTACACCGTTTTTGGCAGAAGTACGTGAAGAGTGTTTTCCATATGATAGAATGTATGATGACAATGAGATTAAAACAGTAACACAGGCACTGCGTGATACACTCATTTTTCTCGTAGCTTCCATTATCTCTTTTCCTCTTCTTTTTGTTCCGGTCCTTAATTTTATTATTTTAGTTGCTCTTTGGGTGTGGCTTATGAAAGATACAATTTTAAGTGATGCTTCAGCATTTGTTTTTGGAGATATTGATAAAAAAAGATTAAAAGAGTATAAACCTGCAATCTGGGGTATTAGTATTATAGGCTCTTTATTTAACTTTATACCAGTTTTTAATGTATTTGGACCATATTTTACAGAACTTGCAATGTTTCACTATTTAAAAGACAAAAGAGGGTATTAATTAGATGAAAAAAAGTATTTCTAAAACAGATCAGGGTGTAAAGATTAATTTTTTAGGTAGTGTAGAGAAGCAAAATATTGTAAAAATGGTACAAAACTGTGCAACTGGGCAGTGTGAGTGTATGAGTGATACAACAAAATCTAAAATCAAAGATATGCAAGTAGCAGGGAGTGACGGTAATGTTGAACTCTCTTTAGAAGGTGATATTTCAGTAGAAGAGATTCAAGCAGCATTAGAAAAATCGAAGGTAATTTCGTAACAATGAGTAAATTTGAAGAGTTTTTTGCTTATGGAGAAAAAGTTCCGGGCTATGATGTCCGTGTTTTAAATGAACGTGAAGCACGTGCAGCAGCCGGACTGCTTTTTATTGGTGCTTTTTTAGGACTTACAAATGGTGTAATGCTTGGAACAGCAGTTTTTTCTAAGTATTTTGTCTCTTTTTTTGCACTTGATTTTACTATTCGGGTTATTCAGCCGCGTTATGCACCAAGTCTTCTGCTTGGACGTTTTTTTGTGCAAAATCAGACACCTGAATATGTTGGAGCAGCACAAAAGCGCTTTGCATGGCTGCTTGGAATGATTTTGGCATGGCCAATGTTTTACTATCTTGTGATTGATTTTCAACCAAATCCGATGAAAGTACTTGTGTGTCTGATCTGTATGGCATTACTTTTTTTTGAGTCTGCTTTTTCTGTTTGTGTCGGGTGTAAAATTTTTCATCTTATTAAAAAACAACCACCATCTCATTGTCCGGGTGGTGTTTGTGAAATGCGAGTTAAAGAGAGTGTTCAAAAGTTTGATCCTCTGCAAAAGATGATTTTGGCAGTAACTGTTGTTACTCTTTTTGTTGGTGTATATCTTTATATGACACAATTAGAAGATAGAACTGCATTGGTTAAAAAAGTAAAAGTTATGATGATGAGTGAGGAAGAGTTGCAAAAACTTGAAGAAGCAGCTTACCAAAAAGAGCTCGAAGAGTTTGATAATGATGATGATTTTTAAAAGAGGATGTCTGCAGTGAAAAAAGTACTGATTATGTGTACGGGCAACAGTTGTCGCAGTATTATTGGTGAAGCATTAATAAACAAAGAGTTAGATGGTGTAGAGGCACAAAGTTGTGGTGTAGCACCAAGTGGCAGAGTGAATCAAAATGCACAAAAAGTTTTAGAGATGCATAATGCCTGGGATGAATCCTACTACTCAAAACATCTTGATGAAGTTATAGAAGAAGATTTTGATCTAGTTGTTACTGTATGTGACCATGCCAAAGAGACCTGTCCTGTCTTTCCCAAAGTTCTTAGAAAAATTCATGTCGGTTTTGAAGATCCTGACGGTAAAGAGTTTGACGCATTTGAAGAGACATATACTCTCATAAAAGAGAGACTCTTAAAAGAAGTCAAAGAGCATCTTTCTTGAGTTATTACACAGCACTGCTTCTTCTTTTTAGCGGGCTTGGTGTTGTGGCATTTACTCTCTACTCCTTTTTACAAAACAGAGAAAAAAAACGTATACAAAAGCTCTTAAATCAGCCATTTAAAGAAGAGTTTCGAGCCTATCTTTACAAGACACCACACTATAAAAATCTCTCTGATAAAGATAAAAAAAAGATAGAGCGATCCATTATACTCTTTAGCAATACAAAAGAGTTTATCGGTGTAGGTATTGAAGTTAGTGATGAGATGAGAGTTATCATAGCTTTTTACGCTTGTCTTTTACTTTTACATAAAACGACAACAAACTGTTATGAAAATGTAAAAACAATCATTATCTACCCATCAGCTGTAGTATTTCAAAACCTTCAAGCATCCGGAGGTATCTATACCAAAGAGAAATTTTTGATCGATGGCCAAGCTGCAAATGATACTGTCATTATTATTTGGCATGATGCCAAAAAAGAGGCATATCATCTCCGTCATAACAATGTTATAGTCCATGAATTTGCACATGAAATAGATTTTATGGATGGTTTGGCAGACGGTATTCCTCCTCTTGAAAAATCGAAATATGATGCTTGGACAAGTGTACTTTTTGGTGATTATAAAAAACTGAATAATGTTGTTTTTAAAAACAGAGAGTGGGGGAAGTATAAACTGTTGGGATCTTATGCTGCTACAAATGAGGCTGAATTTTTTGCAGTTGCTAGTGAGCGTTTTTTTGAGTCTCCGCAGAGTCTTAAGAAACATTTTCCAGAACTTTATGCAGAGTTGAAAGATTTTTATAAAATAGAGACACTCAATTTAGTTCATAGCTAGAGCGTAATTTACTCTTTATTTTAATCAATTCAACTGTATAATAATAAAAATTAAAACAAGAGCAGATATGAGAGAATTTTTTAAAAGAGTTGAAGAGGGTAATGAAATTATAGTTGAGACAGATATGAATGCGTATGCCTATAGCAATAAGTATGCTTGGCTATTGAGTGTTTTCATAAAGTTTGATGCAAGTGATGAAAGTGCTGAAGGTTTCGAAGAGTTTTTAGAGGCAAAAGAGTCACTTATTATTGCACTTGAACATGATGAACGTGCAAAATATGTAGGAGGCAGAAGTGTTGATGGATGGAGTGAACTCTACTTCTATGCAGATGATTCCAAAGGCTTGGATAAAATAGTGACATCTATACTCGCACCAAGTGATTATGTTTTTGAAAGCCATACAGTTCGTGACAGTAAGTGGGATTTTCACTATAAAAATCTTATGCCAAATGAACTCGAACTTGCACATATGCAGAGTGATAAGATTATATATCTTTTAGAAGAAGAGGGTGATAATTTGGAAGTAGTTCGTCCTGTGGAACACTATCTCTCTTTTGATACACCAACACAAAAAGAGAAATTTTTAGCAAATCTGAATCTTAATGGCTTTGTATTTAAAGATGAGATCAGCTCAGATGAGTTTGAAAATGGCATAGCTTTACTTAAAGAACATGCGGTAACGTCATCTGCTGTAAAAGAAGCAGTAGAAGAACTTTTTGAAGCTATAAAAGATCAAAACGGCTATTATGAAGGCTGGAGTACAACATTGGCAGATAAAGAAAATTAATGTTTAAAATAGTCGGTGTTGTCAATTATCTTTTTGTTGTTTTTTTAAATGCTTTTACTGATCTTGGACATAAGATTATCATTCAAAATACGATCTTTAAGGTCTATGACGGATCAACTCAGATAGTATTGACTGCTATAGTCAATGCTCTTATTTTACTCCCTTTTATACTTGTATTCTCTCCGTCTGGCTTTTTAGCAGACAGGTTTGCAAAAAATAAAATTATGGAGTACTCCGCACTTTTTGCTGTTGTTATTACTCTTGGTATTACGTATTCATACTATCATGGATATTTTCTTTTGGCATTTATTATGACATTTATCTTGGCTTTGCAGAGTGCAATTTACGGACCTGCAAAGTATGGCTATATAAAAGAGCTTTTTGGTGATAAATATATCAGTGGTGGAAATGGTGCTGTTCAGGCAGTGACTACCATTGCTATTTTGGGCGGTATCATCTTTTACAGTGTTTTGTTTGAAGGAAGATATCAACCGACTTTTACTACGGAATCAGAGATTTTAAAAGCTATAGCTCCTATTGGCTGGCTTTTGGTCGGAAGCTCTGTATTAGAGTGGTTTTTAGCTTCAAAACTGCCAAACAAAGTTAAAAAGTTAAGCAATAAAAGATTTTTATTGCATAGATATCTCTCTGGTTTTTATCTTAAGAAGAATCTCAAAACACTTACAAGAAAAAGAGAAATTTTTGATGCTGTTATTGCTCTTGGACTCTTTTGGTCTATCTCTCAGGTAGTTCTCGCCATATTTGGGGAGTATGCAAAAACAGAACTTGGTGTTACAAATACTGTTTATGTTCAAGGTGTTATGGCACTTGCAGGTATTGGTATTGTTATAGGATCAATAATGGCTGCAAAACTCTCAAAACACTATATTAATCTCGGTTTAAGCGGTCTTGGTGCTATTGGCATTACTTTGATTGTTTTTAGTGTTCCTTTTATGCATTCTATGGCAGTTATAGCTGTTATGTTTACACTCTTTGGTATCTTGTCAGGTTTTGTTCTTGTCCCACTCAATGCTCGTATACAACATCTTGCATCTTCCATACATCTTGGTACTATTCTTGCGGCAAATAACTTTATACAAAATATCTTTATGTTTTCATTTTTGGTTTTGACAACACTTTTTGCCTACTTTGGAATGAATGCAGAGATACTTTTTTATTTGATGGGAGCAGTCGGACTCTTTCTTGTTTCTTTGCTTTTTAGACGCTACTATGTAGATATATTTTGGACAGTAATGAAGTTATTGACTGCTTTAAGATATAAGTGTATTTACCATGGTTTGGAAAATATTCCAAAAAATAAAGCAGTTTTACTGCTTGGCAATCATGTAAGTTGGTTGGATTGGGTAGTTTTACAGTTGCCTTTGGAAAGAAAAATCAACTACATGATAGATAAAGATATCTATCATTGGAAATTGTTTCACTTCTTTTTTAAAAAAGGAGAAACTATACCACTCTCTCCTCGTGCTTTTAAAGATGCCTTTAAAGAGGCTCACAAACGTTTGCAAGCAGGTCGGATTGTTGGTATTTTTCCTGAAGGTGCGATCTCTAAAGATGGTGAACCACAAGAGTTTCACAGAGGCTATGAGTTAATAGCAACAGATTATGACGGTGTTATTGTTCCTTTTTATATCGGTAGCGGTATATTTGGTACTGTTTTTTCAAAATATAAACCGAAAAATGTTAAACTTAATCCTTTTAAACGCAGGGTCATTCATATCTATTTTGGAGAAGCAATTGCAAAAGAGACAAAAAGTAGTGCGTTAAAAGAGATAATAGCAAATATGAAGGAGAAGTATGAAGCTCAATAAACCAAAACATAACCTTTTTAGAAATGGTATGTATGCAGTAGAGGGTTTTATTGATATTGTAAAAAACGAGACCTCTTTTAAGTGGCAGCTTTTAATGCTTTTTATTTTAGGCATAGTAGCTTGGGTACTTCCAATCTCTTTTGCTTACTCCAGTATACTTTTTCTCTCGCTTTTTATTCCCATACTTGCAGAAGTTGCCAATTCGGCACTGGAACGTGTTGTCGATCTTGTAACTCAGGATTATCATATTTTGGCAAAACAGGCAAAAGATGCCGGTGCGACATTGGTACTTCTGAGTCTTATTGTTATGGCTATGATTTGGATGAGTGTCTTGCTTATAGCCTTTGATATTGTTTAAAGGGTTTGAGTGAGATTTTTTCTTTTATCTGTTTTATTTGTTTCGTTGCTGCAAGCACAGGAGAGACCAAAAATTGCACTTGTTCTTAGTGGTGGCGGTGCTCGCGGTGCTGCTCATGTCGGTGTGCTCAAAGTACTTGAAGAGAATCATATTCCTGTTGATATGATCGTAGGAACAAGTATGGGTTCTTTTATGGGTGGTCTGTATGCTGCAGGATGGAAACCTGATGATATGGCAGAAATGCTTATTGATACTGATTGGAACCGATATATACGAGCAGATTTTGATCGTGTTGAAATTCCTATGCACAGAAAAATGGTTGAGTATATATATCAGGGAAGATTAGGAGTTGGTATTAATGCCAACAATGAAATTGTTTTACCGACAGGTGTTCTTAAACGAGAACCGCTTCTTTTAAAATTTGATGAACTGACTCAAAATGTCCACGATATAAAAGATTTTGACAAACTGCCTATTCCTTATCGAGCAGTTGCAACAGATATTAAAAATGGGAATGCTGTTGTGTTGAAGTCGGGTTCATTGGCAGAGGCTATTTATGCTTCAAGTGCAATACCAGGAGGCTTACAACCGATCAATATAAACGGAATTGATCTTGTTGATGGCGGTGTGAGTAATAATATTCCGATAGATGTTGCCCGTAAAATGGGAGCAGATATTATAATTGCAGTAGATGTAAGTGAAAACTTTTCTGATAAGGTTGATGTTAATTCATATCTTGTTGTAATGGGACAGTTAGTTGATATTTTAATGCGTAAAAATGCTAATGAATCAATTAAAACCTTAGGTAAAAAAGATATTTTAATAACTCCGGATCTTAATGGTTACACAGGATTGGATGTTGAAAAATATAAAGAGATTATTCAATCCGGATATGAAGCGGCAAATAAAAATATAGAGAAGTTAAAAAAATTAGTTATTTCACAAAATGCTTATAAAGAGTATAGACAAAAATATAGAAAAGAGCATCAGGCAAAACAAATAATTATAGACGCTATAGAAATTAAAAGTAAAACATACCTTTCCAATGATATTATTAAAGAGGAGATAAGACAAAAAATAGGGCATCCTTTTAATGCACAGGCTTTACGCGAAGATATCTTAAATCTGTATAACTTAACTATATTTGACAGTATTACATATGATATTAAAAAAAGAGATGGGCATAATATTTTAGTAATAACAACAACTCCAAGCTGGAATAATAATGGGGATTTACTCTTCTCACTCTCTTTAGATGATGATTTTAAAGGGCACTCTTCATACTCTTTAAAAATTGGTTATTTTATGTATGGAGTCAACTCTTTGGGTGCAGAGTGGCATACAAATATAGAAATAGGTAAAAAACAACACTACTCTACAGAGTTTTATCAACCGCTGGATAATAAACAGATGTTTTATGTCAGACCATTTTTAGGCTATGAAAAAATGACATATATTGTACCGACAGAAGCAGAGGGAAATCAAGAACTAGAGAGTATAGGTTATGGAGGCGGAATTGGTTTTGGTATAAATATTTCAAGAGTTTTTCGCAGTGAATTAAGTCTTGGCAGTTACGAAGACAGAGCTATTGTAAAACTTTTTCAATATGATGAGCGATTAAATGCACGTCAAATGAATTTAAAATTTCTCTATGATTCTTTAGATAATTACACTTTTCCAAATAGTGGTTTATTGGCAAAACTTAATTTAAAAAAGGATGCTAAAGTATGGGGCAGTGATTATGATTATGAGCAGATCTATTTAGATCTTCAAAAGCCGTTAAGCTACTTTGACAGCTCTTTTATAGTGAATTTTAAGTTTGGTAAAACAGATATAAAAACAGCTGTAAAAACGGCAAAAGGCAGTCCTGCCATTACAGTATATGATAAGTTTTCACTTGGTGGAATGTTTAATCTTTCTGGTTATCAGGCATATACTTTTGAGGGAAATAATATTATATTTGGAAGTATAATGTATCGTTACAGAATTAAAAATGGTGGTTTCTTTGGATCCCTTGGTATGCCTTTGTATGCAGGTGTGACAGCCGAGAGTGGAACAGTCTGGGATGATGGAGATGTTTTACATGGTTCTGATGTAAAATATTCTGCTTCACTCTATCTTGCTGCAGATACACCTTTAGGTGCATTCTATTTTACATATGGTTCATCTGATTCAGGTGATACATGTCTATATCTGACTTTAGGAGAAAAATTTTGAAAAACAAAACTTTAATAATCGGTGCAGGTGGTGTTGGTCGTGTAGTTGCACATAAATGTGCTATGAACGCAGATGTATTTGGTGAAATTACATTGGCAAGTCGTACAAAGAGTAAGTGTGACACAATAGCTTCTGAGATAGAAGATGTGACAATTCATACAGCAGCAGTTAATGCAGACAATACAGAAGAACTTATAGAGCTTATTAAAAAAGTAGAAGCTTCTATTGTTATCAATGTGGCATTGCCGTATCAGGATCTGACAATTATGGATGCCTGCATAGCTACGGGAGTTGATTATCTCGATACTGCAAATTATGAACACCCTGATGAGGCAAAATTTGAGTATAAAGAACAGTGGGCAAGAGATGAGGCTTTTAAAAAAGCTGGCATTATGGGATTACTTGGAAGTGGCTTTGATCCGGGTGTGACTAATGTCTTTTGTGCTTATGCACAAAAACATTATTTTGATGAGATTTATACTATTGATATACTAGACTGTAATGCAGGCGATCACGGATATCCGTTTGCAACCAACTTTAACCCAGAGATAAATCTTCGTGAAGTGAGCGCAAAAGGGCGTTACTGGGAAGAGGGCAAATGGATCGAGACTGATCCTATGGAGATTAAAATGGTATGGGATTACCCTGAAGTAGGACCAAAAGACAGCTATCTGCTCTATCATGAAGAGATGGAGTCTTTGGTAAAACACATTAAAGGTTTAAAACGTATTCGCTTTTTTATGACTTTTGGTGAGAGTTATCTTACACATATGAAGTGTTTGGAAAATGTTGGGATGCTAGGTATTGAGCCTGTTGAGCATCAAGGGCAAAAGATAGTGCCTATAGAGTTTTTAAAGACACTGCTTCCTGATCCGGCTTCGTTAGGTCCTCGCACAAAAGGCAAAACAAATATCGGTATCGTAGCAGAGGGTATTAAAGACGGCAAAAAGAAAAAGATCTATATCTATCAGGTCAGTGATCATGAGAAGTGTTATGAAGAGGTAAAATCTCAGGCAGTTTCTTACACAACAGGTGTTCCTGCAATGATAGGAGCAAAGTTAATGCTTGAAAAAGTTTGGTATCAAGAGGGTGTGCATAATATGGAAGAGTTTGATCCTGATCCGTTTATGGATGAGCTTAATAAACAGGGACTTCCTTGGCAGCTAAAAGAGCTTTAGTATGCAAGAGGCTCAACTGCGTACTCCTTACTACCTTTGTGAAGAGGAACTTTTAGAAAACAATCTAAAAATTTTGGATCGTGTCCAAAAAGAGAGTGGCGCTAAAATCATCTTGGCTCTCAAGGGCTTTGCAATGTTTTCTACTTTTGATTGCATTGCAAAATATCTCAAAGGGTGTACAGCAAGTGGACTTTATGAAGCTAGACTTGCTAGCGAAGAGTTTTGTAAGTACAATGAAAATGCAGAAGTTCATACCTACTCACCGGCATTTAAAGCAGATGAGATAGAAGAGATTGCCAAAATTTCTGATCACATAGTCTTTAATTCTCCAAATCAAATGAAGCAGTTTTTTTGGAAAGTCAAAGAAGTAAATCCACGTATTGAAGTCTCTTTACGTATCAACCCTGAAGTTTCATCTTCTCCTGTAGATATCTATAATCCGTGTGGTCTCTACTCAAGACTAGGAACAACAGCTGCAAATTTTGATAAAAGTCTGCTTGCAGATCTCGATGGGCTCAATTTTCATGCACTCTGTGAGCAAGATGCTAATGCACTTGAGATGGTGCTGGAGAGTTTTGATGAAAAGTTTGGACAATATTGTAAAAATTTGAAGTTTGTAAACTTTGGCGGTGGGCATCATATTACCAAAAAAGGGTACGATATCCAAAAACTTATTTGTTTAATCAAAGATTTTAAGCAAAAATATCCGAATATTGATGTTTATCTAGAACCAGGTGAAGCAGTTGGTTGGGAGACGGGATACTTGGCTTGTAGTGTGCTTGATACATTTTACAATGGAATGGATCTTGCCATACTCGATACATCAGCAGAGGCACATATGCCAGATACCTTGGCTATGCCATATCGTGCAGAGGTAAGAGATGCAGGCAAGGCAGGTGAGAAGCCTTATACTTATCGTCTAGGCGGCAATACCTGCTTGGCCGGTGACATTATAGGAGACTACTCTTTTGATAAACCGCTAGAGATAGGAGACACCATAATCTTTGAAGATCAGATCCACTACACCTTTGTAAAAAATACAACCTTCAACGGCATCAAACTCCCATCACTTGTTATCAAACGAAAAGATGGATCTATAGAGCTGGTAAAAGAGTTTGGTTATGAAGATTATAGAAATAGATTAAGTTAGATTAACTTAATTATAAGTAAAAAAAGTTTATGATGTATAGATAAAATGAAGTAAATAAGGGTTGTCATGAAAAAATTTATAATTTTATTACTATTGGTAAGTGGAATAGTGCTGGCAAAAGATATGCCTACGATAGTTCCGGTATCTTGGTTAAAAGAGCATATAAATGATAAAAATGTTGTTGTTTTAGATATTAGGAGTCATGATGAATATAAAAAAGGGCATGTAAAAGGGGCTGTAAATATTCCAGGATTTGAAAATTTATTTGATGCAACAACATGGAAAATGCCAAAATTGGATTTTTTAAAAGAACTATTTTCCAAAGCAGGTATTAATAATGACTCTTTAGTTGTTATTTATGATAATGGGCAGTTTTTTTGGGCGGCAAGAGCCTACTGGATTTTAGAAGTACTTGGTCATGAAAATGTTGGTTTATTACAATATTCATATGGAAATTATCTTCAAAAACACCTTCCTATTTCGCAAGAAGATACTGTAGTTCAAAGAAGCGAGTTTGTTCCTAGAGTAAACAATAAAGAGATAGAAACAAAATTAAGTACATTAATGTCAATTAATAAAAAAACTATTATTGATGGCAGAAAAAAAGAGTCTTATCTTGGTAAAGAGTCTATAGCAAAACGATACGGACATATACCGACTGCAAAAAACTATGCGTGTACAAATAACTTTCAAGTTACAAAAGATGGTAGTAAAATGAAAGATTTCAGTGAGTTAAAAGAGATATATAAAAATCTTCCAAAAGATAAAGAGATAATTTTATATTGTGCAGGCGGAGCAGAAGCGGCTTTGAACTATATTGTTTTAAATAAACTTGGATTTAAAGCGTCTGTATATGACGGTTCATGGAAAGAGTGGGGTAATGATGAGAA
>Ga0256837_1002024_pt1 | contig 13116 bp, 10 predicted proteins | sample 4562384metaG_FD_185976 | JGI IMG/M metagenome (GOLD analysis project Ga0256837, IMG submission 185976) | Hydrothermal vent microbial communities from Guaymas Basin, Mexico - 4561-384 | ecosystem: Environmental > Aquatic > Marine > Hydrothermal vents | place: Mexico: Guaymas Basin | collected... | reverse complement strand
TAACAGTTGCATTGTAGGGTGCGATATAGCCTTGCAAAATTTTACTTCCGGAAGTTACAGACCAATCTTTGACTTGAATATTGTCTTTTATGGCAATTGGCACACCTTGACCAACATTGTTTACATCAATGTAAGCATTTAAATCTTTGTTTGCTTCGATTTTTTTAGCAAGCTCTTCTTTAAAATTATTGAGTTCAGCTTTAGAGAGTTTAAGAGCCTCTTTGAGTGTAATCACGAGATATCCTTTTTAAATTTTTGTACAAAAAATATGCCTACAGCTATAAGTGCAAAGATAGCACCTATAGAACCAAAGACAAAAGTGAGTGTTACAGGTTCGCTGAAGTTAGGCACCTACAACTTCCTCACATCTCTTACAGAGTTTATCCTCTGCCTCTGATTGGTACTTCCAACAGCGTGGACATTTGTGTGCTGTTGCTTTTGCTATTGTAAATGTATCATCATCCACTTTAAAGCTTCCAAGTTCATTTTCTTCTGGTTTGTCTTCAAAGATTCCAGATACCACAAACCAATCTTCAGCATCTGTTGTATCCATATCAAGAACTGTTTTTGATTCAGTATAGATGATAAGCTCAAGAGTTGACTTGATAACTTTCTCTTTTTTAAGGCCATCAACAACACTACCAAAACCTTCACGTGCTTTTACCATATATGCAGCATCAAACGGAGCCTCTACTGCTGGAAGCTCTTGGTGTGTCATATCGAAGATATCTTCAGCATCTTGCTTGATGACTGCTGGAGCATTCTCTACAATCTCATCTGTAGTATAGGTAAGAATAGGAGCCATCAGTGTAAGGAGTGTTTTTGTGATCATAGCCATAGCACTCTGACTTGCACGACGACGCGTTGAGTCTTTTGCATTACAGTAGAGGTTGTCTTTTGTCATATCGATATACATACCACTAAGCTCATTTACGATGAAGTTGTTGAGCACGCTCATACCGTTTACAAAGTTATACTCGCTAAAGTGTTTGTGAACCTCTGCTAAAACACGACTTGCTTCACTGAGTATCCATTTGTCCAAATCACCCATAGCATTGACTTGCGTGAGCTCTTCGAGGTCATTGATATTTGCAAGCATGATTCTGAATGTATTTCTGAGTTTACGATAGTTCTCAGATGTCTGTTTTAGAATGCCTTGAGAGATCTTAAGGTCTCCCTGGTAGTCAGATGATGCAACCCAGAGGCGAAGTATTTCACTACCATACTCTTTGAGTACTTTTTCCGGTGCGATAACATTGCCTTTGGACTTAGACATCTTCTCACCTTTTTCATCGACCGTAAAGCCATGCGTGAGCACACCTTTGTATGGTGCTTTATGCTGAACCGCTGTACTTAAAAAGAGTGATGACTGGAACCATCCACGGTGCTGATCTGAACCCTCTACATAGAGGTCTGCCGGGTAGTTACCTGCATCATAGTTACGAGATTTAAGTACTGCATTCCAAGTAGAACCTGAGTCAAACCATACATCTAAGATATCGGTAACTTTTTCAAGCTCCTCCGGTTTGTACTCACATCCTGGGTAGAGAAGCTGAGCAATGTCCATAGAGTACCATGCATCACTTCCCTGCATCTCAAAAATCATCGCTACAAAGTTAAGTACCTTCTCATCAAGAATGACTTCACCTGTCGCTTTTACTCTAAAGAAGGCAATAGGTACACCCCAGTCACGCTGACGAGAGATACACCAGTCTGGTCTGTTTTCTACCATAGAAGTAAGACGCTTGCGTCCTGTCTCAGGAATGAACTTCGTTTTTTCTACTTCACTGAGTGCTATCTCACGCAGCGTTTTATCTTCGCCTTCAGGAGTACCATCTACAGAGATAAACCACTGTTTAGTAGCACGATAGATAAGTGGTGTATGACTTCTCCAGCAGTGTGGGTATGAGTGAGTAAACTTCTCAACCTTAAGTACTGCATTTCCCATAAGTTCGATGAGGTCTTCGTTAGATTTGAAGATATGGCGACCAAGGAAATCTTCAGCATTTGGAATGAGCTTCTCACGCACGATAGTTTGATCGTAACATCCGGTCTCATCTACAGGCATAACAACTTCGAGGTCATATACAAGTCCGACACGGTAGTCATCTTCACCATGACCAGGGGCTGTGTGAACACACCCTGTACCATTGTCAATGAGAACATGCTCACCAAGAACCAAGCGAGACTCTCTGCCATTGAGAGGGTTGATAGCTACGAGGTTTTCAAACTCTTTTGCATCAAACTCTTTTGCTACTGTACCACTGAGTACTTCACGCTCTACTAAAGAGTTTAGAAGTTCTTTTGCTACAATAAAACCATCAGTAGTAAGTACATACTTCTCATTAGGATTGAGTGAGATACCTGTATTTGCAGGGATAGTCCATGGTGTTGTCGTCCAGATAACCGGAGCTGCTTTGCCTGTTATGCCAAGTTTTGCTTTTGCATTGTCACTTAGCTCAAATGCGATGAAGATAGAGTAGTCCTCTTTGTCTTCATACTCAACTTCAGCTTCAGCAAGAGCCGTTCTCTCTGCCCATGACCAAAAGACAGGTTTGCTACGTTCTACAAGAAGCCCTTTTTTTGCTACATCACAGAGTGTTCTAAAAATGTTTGCTTCAAAGCGAAAGTCCATAGTTACATAAGGCTTCTCCCAATCAGCAATGATTCCAAGTGTTTTGAACTCATCTCTTTGAATGTCAACAAACTTCGCAGCATGTTCACGACAAAGCTTACGAATCTCGGCAGTTTCAAGCTGCTCTTTTTTCTTCTTACCGCCAAGTTTTTTCTCAACTTGTTGCTCGATTGGTAGACCGTGACAGTCCCAACCCGGAGTAAAACGGACAGACTTTCCGTTAAAATAGTTGTGTTTTATAATGATATCTTTTAAGACTTTGTTGAGTGCATGACCGATGTGGATATGTCCATTTGCATACGGAGGTCCGTCATGGAGTGTAAAACTCTCAGCCCCCGCACGTTTTTGCTTCATCTTGTGATAAACTTTTTTTGCATCCCATGCCGCATAGCGTTTTGGTTCGTTGTTAATTAGATTGCCGCGCATAGCGAACGTTGTTGTTGGTAAAAGTAGTGTATCTTTGTAGTCCATCTCAGCCCCAAATTGTATTTAAAAAGTTTTGCATTATATCTTTAATGTAATTAAACTCTTATAAAATGTTATAATAGCTTGCGTATATATTGAAAAAAAGAGAGTTTGTCACTATGAAATTAGATGTTTTATTTATTGGAAATAAGTTTAGAAACAATGAACCGCTTCGCTCATACGCTCTGCGAAATATTGAAAAAAGTTTGGGTTTTGTAGATAGTGTGAGTTATTATAAAGAGAGTGACAATGCACTCTTTTTGTACCTTGAAGAACTTCTGCAGACAAAAAGCAGATTTTTGATTATTACAAGTAAACAAAACTTCTCAACCATAGGAAAACTTCTTTGCACGATTACCGCAGACAATCAGGTGTTAAAAGATGGTATGCTTATCCCTCAGGGAGCAACGATTTATGATGAGGGGACATATCTGCTTGAGTATAAGAGTACATATGTCAATGTAATGCATCTTGATGAAGGGCAAAAGATGCCACAAATATTACTGAGTGATGATATGGCACACGCTTTTGTTCATATATTTGAAGAGAAGATAGAAGACCTACAGACTATCTTAAACCCTTTGGCTCAGACTTATGATGTTACTTTAGAGATGACCTACTATGTAGATGAATGGGTATGTGTCAATATCTCTAGCAACAAGTATGGAGATATCTCCAAGTTTATTCATGCTGCAAAAAAACTGCTGCCAAAAAAACTCATAGCATCCTCCAATGTTATAGAATATATAATAGATAGACTTTCGCATAAAGGTAAAAAGGTCACTTTTGCAGAGAGTTGTACCGGTGGATTGCTAGCCTATTACTTTACAAAGCACAATGGTGCTTCAAAGATACTCGATGGCTCTTTGGTGACTTATTCAAATGCACTTAAAGAGAACTGGCTTGCCGTCTCACAGGAGATACTTGTTGAAAACGGGGCGGTAAGCAGTGCGGTGGTTGCAGAGATGAGTGAAGGTGCTTTAAATGTGAGTCAGGCTGATTATGCACTCTCTATCAGTGGTATAGCAGGAGATACAGGCGGAACAAAAGAGAAACCGGTAGGGACAGTATATATTGGAGTAAGAAGTAAAACTCATCATGAAGAGCGACACTTTTTATTTGCAGGAGATAGAAACTATGTGCAGCATCAAAGTGCATTAATGGCCATAAAAATGCTGATTTTACTGGATAGAGAGACTTTTTTTTAAATTTTTTACAAAATCTCTTGACATTCAAAAAGTATTTGTCTATAATTTCGGCCTCTTAACACAGAGAAGACTTACTGTCTCGTTAGCTCAGCTGGTAGAGCACGTCACTTTTAATGATGTGGCCGATGGTTCGAATCCATCACGGGACACCATTTTAAACTAAATATGCGGTGGTAGTTCAGCTGGTTAGAATACCTGCCTGTCACGCAGGGGGTCGCGAGTTCGAATCTCGTCCACCGCGCCATTTTTAGTTTAAAACGGGCGCTTAGCTCAGTTGGTAGAGCGCTACCCTTACAAGGTAGATGTCACTGGTTCGAGTCCAGTAGTGCCCACCATTTATTAACCCCTTTGTTAATGAAAGTGACCCTTTCGTCTAGTGGCCAAGGACACTATCACTTCATGGTAGTAACAAAGGTTCAAATCCTTTAGGGGTCGCCAATCTTGGTGTTAGTTTTTTCCCATTTTAGATGGGCGCTTAGCTCAGTTGGTAGAGCGCTACCCTTACAAGGTAGATGTCACTGGTTCGAGTCCAGTAGTGCCCACCATTTATTTACGGTTGCGGTGGTAGTTCAGTTGGTTAGAATACCTGCCTGTCACGCAGGGGGTCGCGAGTTCGAATCTCGTCCACCGCGCCACTTCTTTTTTATTATCTGCACTTAATTTTTCAACTCACATATGAGGTATCCATAAAGGTTATCGAGATATGCTTCGTTAAAAACTTAAGCACAGCTAATTAAAAAAATAAGCCTTTCATTAGGTTTGATTCTTACAATATCTGCCGACATAGCTCAGTTGGCTAGAGCAGCTGATTTGTAATCAGCAGGCCCGGGGTTCAAATCCTCGTGTCGGCACCACTTCCTTAGATAATCTCATTTAAAATATTTTCATCATCGATGCGGTTATAAGGATTCTTTTTTACTTCTTTTAAAATTTGTTCCAGACGATTTATAACAAGGTTCGCCGGTTGCTTTACATCAAAGGTATCTATAGCAATTGCAGAACTATTATCATTAAAATGTGAATCCAGAGCATGAAGAAGGTTCTGAGCCGCTTTAAATGCCTGAGTATGATTTGTATGCACAAAGTTAATAAAATAGTGATTTTCATCAATCTTTAAGAGATGATCGCTCATTCTGACAATTTTCCCCAATTTATCAACAAGCAGCTCTTTTTCATGATATAAAAGTGCGAAAGTTGACTTGACATTGTACCTCTGTGCTCCATAGTATGCTTTACGAATTTCTATAATCAATCTCTGTTTTATTTTTTCATTTATCATTTTTTATCCTATAAAAAGCTTTTTTTCCCGCCTCTGTCATACATATCCCGATAACGAAAGGTAATGAGGTTCTGCATAATAGCAAAAAGTATCATAAAGTTTAAAAAACTACTTCCTCCGTAAGAGAACATTGGCAGAGGTACCCCTACAACAGGAGCGTATCCTATGGTCATAGAAATATTTACACCCATATATATAAATATCATAAAGGATATTGCAACAGTAACTACTTTAATGTAGTAGTCTTTGTAAAAGAGAGCAAGACTCAAAAGATGTAAAATAAGTAAGACATAGATCAAAATAAGTCCAAGTGCACCTAAAAAACCTGTTCTCTCAACTACAAAGGCAAAGATAAAGTCACTTGTTGCAATAGGTAAGAACTTCATCTGTGTCTGTGTGGCATTTTCTTTATCTTTTCCCGTCCAGCCTCCAGAACCTATGGCAATAATTGATTGTTGCACATGGTATGAAGGCTTTTCACTTAAGAAGTCTTTGATACGAGTTTTTTGGTAATCATGGAGACCATATTTGTATACAAGAGGGGAGAGAAGGAGTATTGTAGCTACGATGGTTGCAGTTATTTTCCAATAGATACCGACAAAAAATAAAACACCATAACCTATAAGAAGTAAAACAAGAGCAGTGCCTAAGTCAGGCTCTTTTGCAATGAGAATAAAAGGAAGTAGTATGTATAGGCTGAGCTTGGCAAAATCTTTAAGATGGTAACCATCAGGCGGAGGGGGTGTTTTGTTTATAAGATATGCGAGCATTAAAATAAGTGCCGGTTTAACAAATTCAGAAGGCTGTATCGTTGCATTGATAAAAGGAATGTCGATCCAACGCTGTGCACCAAGGCGTGAGTGTCCAAAAAATTCAACTGCCAAAAGAAGTAAAATATTTCCCCAATATATAAAAGGGATAAGCCAGCTCATGCGACGAATAGGTAAGAAAAAGACGATGCTAAATGCAATAAGTGCAACACCCACATAGGCAAGTTGTTTTTCTGCAAGAACTGGAACTGCTTCACCAATGAGCCAATTGGACATAAGTACAAGAGGAATGATAAGAATCATTGAAATAAAGTCAAATTGTGATAAAATACTCTTATCAAATCTCCGCAAGTTTGTAACTCCAAAAAAAATTACATGATTGTATCATAAAGGGTAAAGAAAATGATAAATAGACAAGAGTATCTTTGTCAAAATCCACAGAGACTCGACACTTTTTTAGCTGAGGCTATAGGGCAGACGCGTTCACAAATAGCACAGCTGATTAAAAAATCTGCCGTTGAGGTAGATGGCAAGAGTGTTATACGCCCTGGAGTAAAGCTCAAAGGTGGAGAAAAAATAGTTGTAACTTTTCCTGAGGTCAAAGAAACCGATAATGGAATTAAAGATTTTGAATCTGAAGTTGCATGGGCAGATGATGTTGAGATTATCTATGAAGATGAAGATGTCCTTGTTATTAACAAACCTAGTGGGGTAACTGTTCATCCAGCACCCAGTGTTAAAGAACCGACACTTGTAGACTGGCTGAAACATAAAGGTATTCGTCTTTCAACAATCAGTGGTGAAGAGCGTCATGGAATTGTACACCGTCTGGACAAAGGTACCAGCGGTGCTATGGTTATTGCAAAAACAAATGAGGCTCATGAGTTTTTGTCTGAGCAGCTGCAAGACAAAAGTATGGGACGCTACTACATTGCGGTAATTGAACCACCTTTAAAAGAGGAGATGACTTTTGTGGAGTCAAATATCGGCAGAAGCTCACACAATCGTCTAAAAATGGCTTGTGGTTTGGAACATGGAAAATATGCAAAAACACTTTTTAGACATTTGGCTCTGAGTCAAGATGAGAAACTAGAACTGATTGCCTGCAAACTCTTTACGGGAAGGACGCATCAGATACGCGTTCATTTAGAGTCTTTTAATCGGCATATTGTTGGAGATCATATCTATGCTTTACAGCCTAGACAGGAGAGTTCGGAACGAATTTTGCTACATGCATATATATTATATTTTATACACCCTGTGAGTAAAAATCGTATGATCTTTATGGCAGATTTTGATACTTATATGAAAAAATACATAGAAAACAAATTTGATATGGAGAATATAAATGAAATTATCGACAGTGACAACATTGTGCACAGCTTCAATACTCTTTCTTAGTGGATGTGCAGAACTGACACCAAAAAATGAAAAAAAGATTGTTGTAGATAATACACTTCCAAAAATAGAGTTAACTAAAAATGGTGTGATTACTGATATGAAAACAGTGGCATTTGAATGGAAAAGTATACAAGACCCACGTGTAAAAGAGATTTATATCTATAAGCGTGCAGCAAATGCAAAAGAACAAAAAAAACTTGACTATTATGATAGTGTTGAAAACAGATATGCAACACATTATGTCGATAGAGATGTTGCACCTGGAAGTATGTATAGCTATGCATTTCGTGTCGTTTCTGAAAATGCAGAGGGAAGAGTGAGCAAGACATATGATGTCAAAACTCGTCCTGTACTAAAATCAGTTGCCTGGATTCACTCGATCGCCGGACTTCCTCGAATGGCCAAGATCATATGGAGACCACATATGAGCGAGCGTGTAGAGTCATACATCATAGAACGCAGAGCTGTTGAAGAAGATGAGTGGAGCAAAGTAGCAGAGCTTGAAGGTCGTTTAAATGCAGAGTATATTGATGAAGGTTTAGATGACAATCATGTTTATTTTTATCGATTAAAAGTAAAAACATTTGATGATATTATTTCAGCACCTTCTATGAGTGTGAAAGTTGTTACAAAGCCATTACCAGCAAGTATTACTAATATCAGTGCAACAAAAGATACGCCAAAAGCGATAAAAGTAAATTGGAGTGCAACAAGCTTAGAAGATTTTGACCATTACAATCTTTATAGAAGTGAAGATATAGATGGTTCGTATGATTTGATAGCGAAACTGCATAACAACTCTTTCGTAGATAAAGTAGATGAAGATGGCAAAGTCTATTTTTACAAGGTAAGTGTTGTTGATAAAGATGGGCTTGAGAGTCCTTATGATCACAGTGCGGCAATGGGTATGAGTCTGCCAAAACCAAAAGCACCTACCATTTTAGAAGCAAAATTTATGGGCTCACGCATTGAGTTAAAATGGAATAAAAGTGATCCAAGAACAGTTGAATATATTGTAGTCAAAAAAGCACAAAAAGGTTGGTTTGACGAAGAACGTCAAGAGTTTAAAGGTATCAAAGCCAATACATTTATAGATTCTGATATTACACCGGATACACTTTATAAGTATATCGTTTACAGTGTAGATGAACATGGTATTGTTTCAAAACCAAGTACAGAAGTACAGATAAAAACACCAGAATCAAACACGATTATAGAAGCAAAAGAACAAAAGACACAAGTTGATATGCTTGTAAATGAACCTGTAGTAAAGGATGCTGGAAGTGAAGAAAAAACAACAGTATCACCTATTGATGATTTAGATTTAAATGAGATTTAATGCCACACTTACATATAAAAGAGTTTAAAGAGATTAGTCTGCCTTGCGAGCATGATGAGGTAAAGTTTGAGTTTTTTGCACAAAATACAGCACATACAAATGAGAAGCTTATTGCTGTTGAGTATGAAAATGAGTCGTTTTTCTTACTTGTAAAAGAAGAAGAGGGTAGAGTACTTTTAAAAACGGATAAGCTCACGCGTCCGGCATCTATCTATAATGTACATCGTGCCTTACTTGCTTATGCAAAAGCAGCTGATTTGGAGATCATTGCTTCCAATGTTCCCCAGTCTCCAAAAAATGTCCATCTTCAAGAGGCAACAGCACTTCGTAAAATAGGTGACTTTGCTAAAGATTTTCCAACAGATAGAGAAGTTCGTATTGAAGTTGGTTTTGGTTCTGGCCGTCATCTGCTGCATCAAGCTGCAAAGCATCCTGATGTCCTGTTTATCGGTATAGAGATTCACCGTCCATCTATTGAACAGGTTTTAAAGCAGATAGTCATTCAAAAACTAGATAATATCTTACTGCTAGATTATGATGCCAGACTCTTTATGGAACTTATACCATCAAATCTTGTAGGTGCTATCTATGTACACTTTCCTGTTCCATGGGATAAAAAGCCGCATCGTCGTGTAATCTCTACAAGTTTTATAAAAGAGGCTCGTCGTGTCTTAAAGGTAGGCGGTACACTGGAACTTCGAACAGACAGTGAGAAGTACTATGCCTACTCATATGAGACCTTTATTGCATTTCCTAAGATAACTTTGCAGATAAACAAGAACAAAGATATCGCAGTAAGTTCAAAGTATGAAGACAGATGGAAAAAGATGCAAAAGAACATCTATGATGTCATAATGGTCAATGATGAAGAGTCTAAACCATTAGAGATTGTAGGTGACTTTATATTTGGGCCATTGCAAAGAGATGCAAAAGAGCTTCTGGCACTTCATGGTAAAACTGTTCGTTTTGAAAATGGATTTATCCATTTTGAGCGTGTATATGAACTTCCTGACGGTGTTATGCTCCGTGTCTCTATGGGAAGCTTTGACAGACCCGAACATCTGTATATTTTAGTTCGTAATGGTAAAGTTTCCTATTATCCGGAGCTTCCTCTTCATTCACCTGTGAATTTACAAGCGCATACTATACTACAAAAGGAACTCAATGGATAAGGTAATTGTTGCTAAAGATCTCTCTCTTGCATATAGTGATGATGAAACCATTATCAATAAAGCGAATTTCTCAATAGATTCTGGAAGTTTTGTCTTTATTACCGGAGCAAGTGGTAGTGGAAAGTCAACTCTATTAAAGTCGCTCTATGGAGCACTGAAGCCAAAAGAGGGAAGTTTGGTAGTAGGTGGTGTAGAGCTTAATGGAGTATCTTCTTCCAAGCTTAATTTTTTACGTAAGCACTTAGGAATAGTTTTTCAAGATTATAAGCTTGTTAAAGAGTGGACAGTTGAAAAAAATATTATGCTTCCATTGATTATAAACGGTTATGATAAAAGTGTTACACAAAATCAGGTTGATTCATTGCTCAAGCATGTAAAACTACGGCATCAAGCTGCAAAATATCCACCAGAGTTAAGTGGTGGTGAACAACAACGTGTTGCTATGGCACGAGCTTTGGCACATAATCCTATTTTGATTTTGGCAGATGAACCGACAGGGAACCTGGATGATTATTCATCACAGGTTATATGGAATCTGCTTGAAGGTGCAAATGAGCAGTTAAAGACAACAGTAATCGTTGTTACTCACCATATACCTGAGACTATGGGTGTACGATATAAACATTATCATATTGAGTTTGGAGCTATTCGTGAAGTCCTTTAAAAACCATTTATCTTTAGTTATTGCTCTGCTTAGTATTTTATTCTCTTTGCAGATATTTACTATAGTCGAACGTTCCATTGATGCATATAAAGAAAATCTTGCTACAAACTATGCTTTAGTTGCTGTTGCACAAAAAAGAATAGATGTAAAATCTTTGATACGTGCTAATCCTTTAGTTGAAGATGTAGAACAACTCTCTCCAGATGCCGTCATAAAGCGTTTAAATGGAAGTATGAGTAAAAAAAACATAGAGCTTTTAAAGCTGACATTACCAAAGTTTTACAAATTAAAACTCAAGCACTATCCGACACCTCAAGAACTAGAAGAGTTAAGTGCAAAGTTATTACGAAGCCAATCAATAAACAAGGTTGAAAGTTTTACAAAAACACATGATACTACCTATAAGCTTCTGTTACTTTTTAAAACTGTAGTTTCTGTTTTTGCCTTTACAGTGCTTCTTGTTACAGTTTTACTGATTTTTAAAGAACTTCGTATTTGGCAGTTTCAACATAATGAACGTATGAGCATTATGGGTCTTTTTGGTGCACCTGTATGGTTGCGCTCAGCAGTACTTTTTCGACTGGCAATTGTTGATGCGATCATTGCTTTTTTACTTGCTTTTGCTCTTTTTATGTATCTTTCAACAACGGAGTGGGTACACAAACAGTTTGAGAGTATAGGTATAGAGGTGATATTTTTTGATACATTGCATGACTCTTTGATAATGCTTGGTGTTGCTTTGGCTATTTCTATATTACTGGCAGTTTTTATTGTTCTTGGACATAAAGAAGAGGTATGATGATAGTTAAAATAGTTTTTCTATTTTTTATAAGTAGTGCACTGCTCTTTGGAGAGGCTGATATTGATAAAAAAATTCAAAATACAAGTTCAAAATTACAGACCTACTCTAAAAACTACTTAAGTTTAAACAAGAAGATGGCTAAAACTGCCAAAGCTATACTTAATCAGAAAAAAGAGATTTTACAGCAGGAAAAATATCTCAAAGAGCTAAAAAAAGAGTTACTGGACAAAGAAAATATCTATAAAAAGAATCTTTCTGATCTAAAAGAGATAAAAAAGCAGCAAAAGAGCTTAGAAGCCAAACAGCAAAAGCTTGAAAGTGAATTGGTTTTTGTCCTGGCCAAAGGTGTTTCACTCTCTATGATCTTAAATGAAGAGTATCCTGAGACACAAGATGCGATTATGGAACTAGAAGTACTCAAAGCTATGCTTAAAGAGTCGCAGGAAAAAGCAAAAGAGTTGAGCAAGAATTTTGTGAAAAATGCAGATGTCATTAAAAAGCTAAATGATAAAGTTAAACTGTTAGAGCGTTCTATTAGTTCAATAGAGTCAAAACAAAAAGAGCTCGTGGCAAAACAAAAAGAGAATAAAAAAGCACTCAAAAAGCTTGAACTTGCAAAAGCATCGTATAAAAAAGAGTTAAAAAAGCTTTTAAAACGCCAAAATGCACTCAAGCAGACACTTTCTCATCTTAACCTAATAAAAATAGATGCTATTAAAAAGGCAAAAGAGGAAAAAGAGCGTAAAGAGGCTTTTAAGCGTCAAAAAATCACACTTAACGAAAATCTTCCAAAGGTAAAACGTCATGGAAGCTCATATCAGAGTGTAAAAACTATTCGTTATCGGGGAGCAAAGACTATAGCACCACTTAGTGCTTACAGCATAACGAAAAAGTATGGTACTTATACGGATCCAATCTATGGGATTAAGATCTTTAATGAGTCTATCTCATTAAAACCGAAAAAGCTAAATGCCAAGGTTAAAACCGTATTTAACGGAAAAGTTATCTACGCAGATAAAACAGCTGTGCTTGATAACATAGTAATTGTTGAGCACAAAAATGGTCTCCATACCATCTATGCAAATCTTTCACAGATAGCGCCAGGTATTAAAAAAGGTAAAAAGGTCAAACGTGGGGCAGTCATAGGACGTGTCAAAGATGAGCTTGTCTTTGAAGTAACGCAAAAGAGTGCACATATTAACCCTATACGATTATTTAGATAGTTTTCGCTATAATCGCAAAAAATTTAAGAGTAGAGATAACAATGAAATTTATTCAAACGCGTGGTGTAGATCCAAAAAAAGCAGAAAAAGTAACTTTTTCAGAGGCAATTTTAAGTCCTATTGCCTCTTTTGGTGGGCTATATGTCCCTGAAAAACTT
>Ga0256837_1002021_pt1 | contig 13144 bp, 18 predicted proteins | sample 4562384metaG_FD_185976 | JGI IMG/M metagenome (GOLD analysis project Ga0256837, IMG submission 185976) | Hydrothermal vent microbial communities from Guaymas Basin, Mexico - 4561-384 | ecosystem: Environmental > Aquatic > Marine > Hydrothermal vents | place: Mexico: Guaymas Basin | collected... | reverse complement strand
AAATTTCTTCTAAATATTCATATTTCGGACTCATGACAATTAAATCATCTTCAAAATGCCAAAAACAGTCACTGTTATAAAACTTAGCAGCCGCAATGTCAAATTCCCTTATTTCCCCTTTGTAAATTACAGCTTTGCTTGACTCACCGTAAGATAAAGAGAGACTTAGTGCTCCGGGGGCTCTGAATTTTAGACTGTGGTTAAACAGTTTTTGAACAATATCTGGATTTTTATAGGCTTTTTCGAAAATTACAACATCGTGGCGGAAATTTGCGTGAAAAGGCTTTCTAAAGAGGTTGTCAAATTTTTTACCGTTTTCATCTCTTATAAAATAATCTCCATTACTTAAATTTACAATAACACTTGCAGTATCTTCAAAATAGATACTTGTCCCGAAATAAGGAATATTGTTTGAGACATTGTAGCTACCATCAATTGGGTCTATAATAATTGTTTTTTCTTTGCCGTTATCGATAAATCCTGCTTCTTCACTTAATATATTTCCAAATTCGCTTAATTTCTCTATTAATATTTTTTCGGCAATCAGGTCGATATTAAGACTTCTGTCGCCTCCAAAGCCAATTCCTTTTTCTTCAAACAAGTTAAGCTCTTCGTGAAGTGCTCTTATAATTTTTAGGCTGCAGCAAAGAGCCGCATCTATAAAATTACTTGCTAAACTCATTTTTTAACTCCTAAAGTAGGCCATTCGATTGGCTTAAAGTTTTCGTCATAAACGCTTGGTGTTCCTCTTGCCTGTAGTTCATTTGCGGCTTTTTGGGCGTTTTGCAGCTCTTTTTCAAATTCCGCTTTTTCTTTTGGAGTTGGGTTATACTTTTTCCATTCATTGCTTCCTCTTAAAACTTCCCTCATTCTTTTAGCCCTCTCAGCATCCGTTTTTCCGGCTAAAATATAATAACTCATAGCTTTTGCATTTTTATGAAAAGGAAGAGGCATTAAAATTACATGTACTTTGTAATTTTTTTCGAGAAAATTACTTTTTTGTTTTTCCATCATTCTGCAAAACGGACATTCAGGGTCTGTTACAAGGTAAAGGTCTTTATTGCCTTTTCCGAATGTAAACATTACACCTTTTTTAATAACTTCTGCGTTTTTAGGGAAATCAGGCTGGATTAATTTTTTTGTTTTGTTATCAATCACCCTTCCTAAGATTGTGTATTTTTTGTCTTTTGTTACAAAAATATTGATATTTCCTCTTGGAGCTTGAAGTTCTATAATGTAAAAATCTTCTTTTTCTGTAGCTTTTGCTTTGATTTTACCTTTTTTTAAAAGAGGCTGAATTTGAGAATAAATGGGTGTGGTTTTTAAAATTTCAATTGTTTGTTTTTGAGATAACAGCTTATCGGCTCCAAAGAGTGATGCTGCTATTGCTAAGCTTAATAAAAGTTTTTTCATTTAATCTCCTTTAATATTTTTTCTACTTTTTCTTTTGGGTTTTTATCTTTGTAAATTGGTCTTCCTACAACTATAAAATCTACTAAATTTTTTTTGGCTTCTTTTAAATCAGCTACTCTTTTTTGGTCTTCAGCTTCTTCTTTAAACGGTCTTATTCCTGGAGTCAAAGTTAAAAACTCTTTTGAAGTGCTGTTTTTAATATCCAGACTTTCCCAAACACTGCATACAACCCCGTCAAGTTTTGCTTCATATGCCATTTTTGCAAACTCTTTTGCTTTTGTTTTAATGTCGCTTCCGTAAATTTTTTTAAACTCTTCATCATTAAAGCTTGTAAGTGCTGTTACCGCTAATACAAGAGGTCTTTTTTCAAACTGTTTAAGTCTTTTCATAATCTCTTTCATAGCTTCACTTCCCGCACTTGCGTGAATATTAAACATATCAATGCCAAGTTTTGCAATCTCTTCTGCAGCATCTGCCATTGTGTTTGGTATATCATACAGCTTTAAATCTAAAAATATATTATACCCTAAATCTTTGAGCTCTTTTAAAAAATCGTTTCCATCTCTTATATAACTTCTAAATCCAACTTTTAGCCATAAATCGTTTGAATGTTCTTTTAACTCTTTTGCCAATTTTAAATTTTCTTCTTTTGTAGGGTTGTCAAGTGCAATACACAGTTTCATTTATCAACCTTTGGAAGAGTTATTCCTTTTTGTCCGTGATATTTTCCTTGTTTGTCTTTATAGCTTATCTCGCACATCTCATCGTCTGCTCCAAGGAATATAAGCTGAGCTATTCCTTCATTTGCGTAAATTTTTGCAGGAAGCGGGGTTGTGTTTGAGATTTCTATAGTAATGTGTCCTTCCCATTCTGGTTCAATCGGGGTTACATTTACAATAATTCCGCATCTTGCATAAGTACTTTTTCCAACGCATATTGCAAGCACATCGCGCGGCATTTTAAAATATTCAACACTTCTGCAAAGGGCAAATGAGTTTGGAGGGATAATGCAGTCGCCTTTTATTTTTACCACATTTCTTTCATCAAAATTTTTTGGGTCTACTATAGTGGAGTTTATATTAGTAAAAACCATAAATTCATCACTAACTCTTATATCATATCCATAGGAGCTAACTCCATAACTTATGGTGCCTTTTCTTACCTGTTTTTCTTCAAAAGGAGTTATCATTCCAAACTCTTTTGCCATACATCTAATCCATTTGTCAGACTTTACGCCCATATAAAACCTTTTAGTTTTATTAAAATTGTAACAAAATTATGTTATTATTTTATTAAACCAGTTAAAAGGGGACATATATGGATTTAAAAGATATAAAAAGATTATTAGAAGCGTTTGATAAATCAAAGACAAATATACTTGAACTAGAAACTGAAGAATTTAGAATTTACCTTGATAAAAGTGCAACTCCAGCGCCTCAAAGTGCTCCAGTGGCAGTTGAGCAGCCGGCTGTTCAAACTCCTGTTGTTCAAAAAATTGAAGCAAAACCTGAGTGTGTAGTTGAAGGAGATTTAATTACATCTCCAATGGTAGGGACTTTTTATCAAGCACCAAGTCCAGATAGCCCTCCTTATGTAAAAGTAGGAGATAAGGTTAAAAAAGGGCAGACTTTATGTATTATTGAAGCTATGAAGATTATGAATGAACTTGAAGCTGAGTTTGACTGCGAGATACTTGAAATTTTAGTAGAAGACGGTCAGCCAGTTGAATTTGATACGCCGTTATTTAGAGTAAAAAGGCTTAGTTAATGAAAAAGCTAAAAAGAATTTTAATAGCCAATAGAGGTGAAATTGCCCTAAGGACGATAAGGGCTATTCATAAGCTTGAAAAAGAGGCTGTTTGTATATATTCAAAAGCAGACAAAGACGCTATTTATCTTGAGTTTGCAGACGGGGCTGTTTGTGTAGGACCTGAGAGAAGTAGCGATAGTTATCTTAATATTCCTGCAATTATCACAGCGGCTGAAATGACAGAGTGTGATGCAATTTTCCCGGGGTATGGATTTTTGAGTGAGAATCAGACTTTTGTAGAAGTTTGTAAGGCACATAATATTGCTTTTATAGGTCCAAGTCTTGAAGTAATGGAGCTTATGGCAGATAAATCTAAAGCCAAAGAAGTGATGAAAAAAGCAGGTGTTCCTGTAATTCCGGGAAGTGAAGGTGCTATAAAGGATGTGGAAGAAGCTAAAAGAGTAGCGCGTGAGATTGGTTATCCTGTAATACTTAAAGCAGCAAGCGGCGGTGGCGGAAGGGGTATGAGGGTTGTTGAAGATGAGAGTTATTTAGAAAACGCTTTTCTTGCGGCAAGCAGTGAGGCTGAGAGTGCTTTTGGTGACCCTACAATTTATATGGAAAAATATATTGAAAAACCAAGACACGTTGAAGTTCAGATTTTAGGCGACAAACACGGAAACGTAGTTCACTTAGGTGAGAGGGACTGCTCACTTCAAAGAAGACACCAAAAACTAATAGAAGAATCACCGGCTCCTATTTTAGACGAAAAAACAAGAAAAAAACTTCACGAAACTGCAGTAAAAGCTGCAAAAGCTATTGGATATTACAGTGCAGGTACTATTGAATTTTTAGTGGATAAAGACTTGAATTTTTATTTTATGGAGATGAATACAAGACTTCAGGTAGAACACCCTGTAAGCGAAATGGTAACCGGACTTGATTTAGTTGAGTGGATGATAAGAGTAGAAGAGGGTGAGAAAATTCCAAGCCAGGATGAAATTGAGATTAAAGGTCATGCGATTGAGTGCAGGATTTTAGCAGAAGACCCTGAGAAGTTTATTCCATCTCCAGGAAAAATTCAAAAACTTTATGTTCCAGGCGGAAAAGATGTAAGGGTTGATACTCATATTTATGCGGGATATATTATTCCTCCTTATTATGACAGCTTAATTGCAAAAGTAATTACCTGGGGTAAAGACAGAGATGAGGCTATAAGAGTTATGAAAGAAGCATTAAAAGAGTTTAAAATAACAGGAATAAAAACTACAATTCCATTTCATTTAAAAATGCTTGAAAATGAAGACTTTTTAAACAATAACTATGATACTAAGTATCTTGAAACAAAAGGACTTGCTTAGTTCTTTTGTTTAAAATCTACTATTTTTCCTTTTAAATCTCCGATTTTTAAGACGTTTTTAACTTCTCCTGCTAATGTTACCCAATTTTCTGGATTTATAACAAGATAGAGTATGCCTTTATCTCCTACAAAAACTTTATTATAAAGATTGGCTTTTAGAAAAATTCCTTTTTTGTTAAAAATCTCTTTTTTAAACTGTTTTATTTCCTCTTTTGTAGGAAAACTTACATCTACTCTTCCGTCTGTTTTTCTTCCTCCTACTGCATAAAAAATATAAAAACTCTTTTTTTCTTTAAGATAAAGAGGTAAGTTCCAATATAGAGTCAAAATATCATCAGGGGCATAGAAATATTTATAAACTTTAGTCAGTTTTCCGTTTTTGTATCTTTTTTTTATTATTGTTTTATTTTTATGGTCAAAGATATAAATTCTTAAATAGTCATTGCCTTTTCTTTTTATATTCATAATATATTTTAAAGGTACAAGCCGGTTGTTTTTTATAATTCCCTCGCTTATATAGGTTTGGACTAAATTGCCCGATAGAGTAGCGGCAAGTCCTTTGGCTTTTGTGGTAGTGACTATTTTATAATTTGTTTCGTTTTTTTCAAAAATTCCACTTGCTGTTGCAATTGTTCCAAACCATCCGTAATTTGCTTCATATTGTGCTTTTACAGTGTAACTATGTGAAAAAATTGCTAAAAATAATAGTAAAATTATTCTCATAAAAAGCCTTTTTGAAAATTATATCAAAGGAATGAAATGAAAATAGTTTTTTTAGATGCTTTGACTCTTGGTAATGTAGATTTTGAGAGATTTAAAGAGTTTGGTGAAGTTGAAATTTATGAAACCACTTCTGCTGATAAAACCCTAAGCAGAGTAAAAGATGCCGATATTGTGGTAACTAACAAGATTGTAATCGATAAAGAAATTATAAATAATGCTAAAAACTTAAAATTTATTCAAATAGCGGCAACAGGTATGAATAATGTGGATTTAGAATATGCTGATAAAAAAGGAATTTTAGTTAAAAATGTGGCGGGATATTCTACCGAATCTGTGTTGCAGCAGACATTTGCATTGGTTCTTGGTCTTTTAAATAGAGTTAAGTATTTTGATGAATATACCAGGACTAAGTATCCAGAAAGTGAGATTTTTACTCATATAGTAGATTGGTTTGAGATTAGGGGGAAAAGATGGGGTATTATAGGGCTTGGAGAAATCGGAAAAAGAGTGGCTGAGGTTGCTAAGGCTTTTGGGGCTGAAGTTGTTTATTATTCTACAAGCGGCAAAAACAATAATAATGAATATAAGAGAGTAACTCTTGATGAACTTCTTAAAACAAGCGATATTATCTCAATTCACGCTCCTTTAAATGAAAATACTAAAGATTTGATAGGTTTTGAAGAAATTATGAAAATGAAAAAGGGTGCTGTTTTGGTTAATCTTGGAAGAGGGGGTATCATAAATGAAGATGAGTTAGCTAAGGCACTTGAAGTTAAGGATATTTTAGTAGGGCTTGATGTGTTTGAGCGTGAGCCAATCAATAAAGATAACCCTCTTTTAAAATTTAAAGAAAAAACTTTATTATCTCCTCATATCGCCTGGACAAGTATTGAAGCAAGAGAGAAACTTATGGATGGGATTTATAAAAACATTAAGGAGTTTTGTCAAACTTATCCCAATGATTAGAAATAATCATTTTTTTTAAAAGGGTAACATATTTTTCTTTTAGCTGTGAATAATTTTTCATAGTCTCAGCGGCTTCAAGCCCTGTAAAAGTTTTATTTTCTTCTTTGTATTTCCATCTTTTTTCTCTGAATTTCCTATATGCTCTGTTTCTGTTTAAGTTTAGCATATAGGCTGCAAGAGAGTCTTCAAGTGTCGGAAATATTCTTATAGAGTAGTCTATTTTGATATGGTCGTATTTGCTTTTTGGTTTTATCCCTTTGTTTGAATATATCCAGTGACCGAAAATATTATTAGCCTCTTTTACAAACCTGCTTTTTCCCCATCCGCTTTCAATTGCCGCCTGAGCAAGTGCAAGTGAAGGAGGGATTGTATCTATTTTTTTTAAAAATTCTTCTTTATCAGTAATGTTTTTTATTTTGTATTTTTTTGCGACTTTTGCTAAAAATTCCACTTTCTTTTTATCAAGCAAAAAGTAAGGGTCATTAAAAATTTCGATTATTTTTTTTCTTAAATTTAAGATTTTTTTGTTTTCCTCTTTAATTAAAGGAAGGAGTATTTCAACAAAGGCTTTTTTCTGTTTTGATGTCTCTTTTATATTGTAATACCACGAGGGAAAAGCTCCGTATAAATTTATTACGAGTAAAAATCCGATTATCTTTTTCATAACCCTCCCTCAAAAAGTGTTGGTTGAAGTTCTTTTAATTTATAACTTATTCTGTGGATTTCACAAAAGCCGTGTTTTTTTATAAGTGAAATATGTTCTTTTGTAATGTAGCCTTTGTGTTTTTTAAAGTTATACTGAGGATAAACTTTATCCATTTTTATCATAAAATTATCCCTGCTGACTTTTGCTAAAATACTTGCGGCACTTATCTGTTTTATTTTAGAATCTCCTTTTATAACTGTTTCAATTCCTTCAATACCAAAAGAAGTATTGCCATCAAACAGGTATTTTTTTGCTTTTAAAGTATTTTTTATCTCTTTTAGGGCATACTTTATGGCAAATGAGAGACCTTTTTTGTCAATTGTCTTATTATCTACAAACACTATATGATAAATCGAATTTTGTTTTATTTTATCAAAAAGCTCCTCTCTTTTTTTAGGAGTTAGTTTTTTTGAGTCATTAAGTCCTTTTATCTCTTTTAACAAAATACATCCTGCAACTACTAAAGGTCCTGCAACACATCCCCTTCCCGCTTCATCTATTCCGCAAATCTCCATCTCCAAAATGGTATCACCTCCACTTCAAATTTTTTATGTTTTAATTCAAACTCATTTGATATTGTTATGATATCAACTTTTTTGACATTTGTAACTTTTTTAAGTTTCTCTTTTGCAACCTCTTCATCTGCAAAAGGTAAAACTAAAATGCCTCTTTCCTCTTCAGGAAGATAAAAAGTTAATGTTTCTTTGTAAAAAACATCTTTTTTATTTAGTTCAAGAAATATTATATTTTCAAAAGTATATTGGATGTTTTTTCGGTTTGTAAGAATGTTTTTAAAAGCAAAATTATATGAATAAAATTTTTTAGGTGATTTCGGAGAATCAAATTTATTAACCTCATAAATTATTCTGTTTTGTAAAAGTTCATTTGTAATTGAATAAAAAGTGTCTTTGCTTATTTTCATCTCTTTTTTTAAAATCTGATAGATTTGATAAAGGGTAAATTTTTCACCTATATGTGAAAAGAAGAATTTTAATATTTTTTTATTGTAAGGGAGAAGTTCAAATGTCTCTTTTAAATATTCGTCTCTATAATATTCTTCATTGAATATTCTTGGAAAATTTCCAAGACGTAAAAATCTGTCAAAACACTGGTTGATGTTTATGGTGCTTTCAAATGCAAAAAATTCTTCAAAATCAAGCCCTTTTAATTCTATTTTTTCAAAACCTTTTATGTCTATGTTTTTATTTGAAATTACAAATGTTGTAACAGGAGGCAGCGGTACTGAAAAATCATAATTATCATAAATTACTAAATCAATATCTGAAAAATCAAACTCTTTTTCTTTATAATCGCTAAAGTCTATATATTTATATTTTCCTTTGAAGTTTTTTAAAAAATTAAAAACTAAAAAAGTTTTGCCTACTCTTTTTGGACCTGTGATTAAAGTGTTTTGAAATTTAAGTGAAATTTTTCTTTGTTTGATTTTTTTAGGTATTTGCAAACATCCCCTTTAATATTAATTTAATGTATTATAACATAACTAAAAATCCAAGCATTGCAATAATACTTTCGTATAAAAAGAGATTGTCTGAATATAGGTATCCTGAGATTATACTTCCAAGAAATGCCGCAAGCCCGTAACCTATTCCTGCATAGAACTGCTGGGCTAATGTTTTGTTTTTATATTTTTGGGAAATATATAAAAGCGCTGAAGTGTGAAAAATTGCAAATGAAAAAGCGTGTATTATTTGAGAGAAGGAAATTAAAAATATATTACCTGCAAAAAAATAAAGCATTGCCCATCGTATTGACGTTAAAAATATTGAGATTTTAATCCATTTAATCGGTTTTAATTTATTTAAAAATTTATGTCCTATAATAAAAATTAAAATTTCAGCCATTACTCCTATGGCAAAAAGCCATCCTATATACTCTTTTTTTATACCGTGTTCTATATTGTAGATTGTAAAGAAATTGTAAAACCCTCCAAAGCTTATCTGAAGCAATATAACCCCCGCCCAGAATTTCCACTCTTTTAAAAGGTTAATGGGTTTATACTCTTTTTTGATAGTTTTATCTTCTAAAAAGCTAAGGGCTGTAAAGTTTGTTAAAATCATCAAAGTTATAAAAAGCCAGATGAGATTTCCCTTTATATATGAAAAAACTATTCCAAAAAGCATAAAGCCTATACTTCCAAAAACACGGGAGAGTCCGTATTTTTCTTTTAGTTTTTCAATTGCAGTAGCTTCTATATATGGAAATACCACTGCAAAAGATGCCCCTATTATGAAAAATGCACTTAAAACAAAATAAAAGTTTTTTGTTAAAAGTAAAAATGAAGCTAAAGATGAAGTTATCAAAGCTAATATATAATCTGTTTTTGTTAGGGGTTTTTTTGTATAAATAAAAGGAGTTAAAAATCTTGCAATTGGCATCATTGCAAAAATTAAGCCTATCTGTGTTGAATTAAATCCTATTTCTTTAAAATATTTTGGTAAAAAAATTACATAATCTCCGATAAGGGTAAAAAAAAGAAAGTAATAAAGGCTTAAAGTAATGAAAAATCTACTTTTCAAGGGCTTTTTTTATTTTTTGTTTAAAATTTTCTTTATTAAACAGAGGGTAGTTAAAATCTCTTTTTTTATCACAAAAAACAGTTCCCGGCCACCAAGAATCGTTTTTATATCTTGGAATTATGTGAATGTGAAGATGAGGGACCATATTTCCAAGGGATGCTATATTTATTTTATCGGGGTTTAATTCTTCAATTACTGTTTTTTCTATTTTTTTAACTATAAGTGTTAGTTTTATGGCTTCTTCATCATTTAACTGACTAAACTCTTTTATATGTTTTTGCGTAATAACTCTTATATAGCCGGGTATTTCATCAACTAAAATCACTCTTAAAAAATTATCCTGATAAATAATATCTTCATTAAAAGGAGCACAAAGAGGGCAGCTCATTAATTTCCTCTGCTGCCTGGTTTAACAGGAGCACAGGCTCCCATTTTGCATAAAGGACATTCGTTTGGTTCGTATGCTTCAAATTCAAAATCTTCAAGTGCAAAAAGTGGTTTATCTTCTGGAAGCTTACATTCAGGTTTTCTTTCGCTCTTACCATTTACCCTTTTACAAATTCCCCTGTTTGCAATTGCTGCAAACCCTACAACTTCACCGCCTCTTTTTTCAACTTCCCTCGCGGCTTCCATAGCACTTCCGCCGGTTGTAATAATATCTTCGCAAATTAATACTTTCTCACCGGGCTTTACTTTAAACCCCCTTCTTAAAGTCATTTCTCCATTTACTCTTTCAGTAAAAATAAATCTTACCCCAAGAGCGCGTGCAAGTTCGTATCCTGCAAGAAGTCCTCCGATTGCCGGAGAGCATACCGTATCCACTTTAATTCCTGCTTCAATAATCTGTTTTGCAAGTTCACGTGCCAATTTTTCAGCAACTTCTGGGTATTCTAAAACCCTTGCGCTTTGAAGGTAATATTCAGAGTGTTTTCCGCTGCTTAAAAGAAAATGTCCTTTAAGTAAAGCCCCGTGTTTTTCATAAATCTCTTTTACATTCATTTTATACTCTCATAACATCATCAATTTTTTTATTTACAACTTCATCAACTTTTGCAACAAATTCGTCTGTTATTTTTTGAACCTCATCAAGTCCTCTTTTTTGATCATCTTCCGTTATTTCTTTGTTTTTAAACATTTTTTTAATTTCATCGTTTGCTTCTCTTCTTATGTTTCTTATTGCAATTTTGGCTTTTTCACCAAATTCTTTAGCTTTTTTTGCCTGTTTTTTTCTCTCTTCTTCTGTCATTGGAGGAAAATATAGTTTGATTGTATCTCCGTCATTGTTTGGGTTAGCTCCTACATTTGCCTCTTGAATTGCCTTTTCAATGTCATTGATAATCCCCTTATCCCAAGGGCTTATTACAATTGTTGTTGCATCAACGGCGTTAATGTTTGCTACCTGATTTAAGGGAGTCAAAGTTCCGTAGTATTCAACTTTTACCCCATCAAGCACGTGAATTGAAACTCTACCTGTTCTTAGTGTGTTTAAATCTTTTTTAAGTACCTCTATACTTTTTTGCATATGTTCTCTTGCAAAATCAAAAACTTCGTTCATTTTACCTCCTTAATATTTTATTACCATTTTAGAAATCATTTTATAATTATACTTAATGATAACCCTGTTTCTGTAACGTTTCAGTTCAAAATTTGGTTTGTATGAGAAAATTCCGTTTTTAACTGGCACTTTATAAACCCAACCTAATTTTGTTAAGTAAATATTTACATAAGGGATTTTATCAAAAACTTTTCCTTTAATTTCAATTATTCTGTTTTTGTCTCTTATAATTTCAATATCTGCGTGGAGGCGTTTTATTTTAAGTTTTTTTTCTATATTTACTGTTCCTGTTAGTGCAATTCTGTCTATATCATCAAGAGGGGTTGTTAAGTCAATGGCACCCGGGTTTTGATTTACGATATAAGGGAAAAATTTTTTAATTATTTTTTTTACCCTTTTATCATATTCTCCGTAAGGGTAACTGTAAATATCCGGAACATATCCGGTGTATTTTTTAAAAACTTCAATTGCTTTTTTTGTATCTTTTATAATCTCTTTATCGCTTAAACTTGGAAGGTGCGGGTGAGCCCAGCTGTGAACTCCAAGCTCTGCATATTTTCCTACTTCTTTTACTTCATCCCAGCTCATAAAATCGCCCCATTTATAAGTGGTTGCTTTTTCATAAACAAACAGGGTAAAAGGATAATTATATTTTTTAAACAGAGGGAATCCGTTTTTATAAAAGCTTTTGTAGCTGTCGTCTATTGTAAATACTACTGTTTTATCTATTGGTTTTTTTTCTTTTATCATTTGAATAAGGGTTGAGAGTTTTACTACTTTGTAGTTATGTTGTTTTAAGTAATCTAAATATTTTTTAAGCTCTTTACTTGAAGTGTTTGTGTAAGGATGACGGAAATCATCAATCCTGTGAAGGACAAAAATATGTGCTTCGGCAAACAGTAAAATAGGAATAAAAAAAAGAAAAAAATTTTTCATTTACCCGGAATTTCTGGAACTGTCGGAACTGGAAGCTGTTTTTCTACTTTTTTTATGTTCACTTTATCAAGGGCTGAAGTGTTTGCCTCTTTGTTGTAAAGATATACAAGTGTAAGAGTGTTTAGCACGAATAAAAATCCTAAAATCATAGTTGCTTTTGTTAAGAAGTTCATAGGTCCGCCCGCGCCAAAAACTGAGTTGTTTGAACTGCTGTAAGCCCCAAGCCCCATTGATTCTGATTTTTGAAGTAGCACTAAAATAACTATTGCAATTACCAAAATTATCTGAAATGTCATTAAAATACTAGTCATTATATGCCTTTTTTGATAGAATTATATCATATGAAATTAAAATGGAGTAGGATTGAAGAGTTTTGACAGGTTTGCTCATACGTATGGTGAATATAATGTAATTCAAAAAAGATTAATAAAAAAATACCTTCCTTTTTTAAAAAAACGGGTGGTTGATTTAGGATGCGGGAGTGAGGGGCTTTGTAAATACAGAGATTTTGAATTTTACTTAGGAATTGATAAAAGCCCTCAGATGCTAAAAAGAAATCCTTGTAATACACTGCTTTTGGATTTTAATACAAAAAAGTGTTTTGAAGAGATAAAAAAATATGATTTTACTCAGATTGTCTCTTTTTCTGCACTTCAGTGGGCTAAAGATTTAGATTTTGTTTTTAAAGAGATTAAAAATTTAAATAAAGATTTTTTACTTGTTTTATTTACTTCAAATACTTTTAAAAAATTGCATACTTTTTTAAATGTAAATTCTCCTATTTATTCAAAAGAAGAAATTTTAAAAAGTGCTGAGGTATTAGAGCCTGAGGTTGAAGTTTTAAAGTATGAAATGAGTTTCTCATCTGCTAAAGAGATGTTAGAATATATTAAATTCTCAGGTGTAAAAGGGAATGTTTTTGTAAATCCTTTAAGGCTTAAAAAATTTTTAAGGGAGTTTCCTTTTGATAGCCTTGAATTTGAGATTATTGTTTTGAGAAAAAACAGTTAATTTATTATTTTATCAATAGAGGGAGAGGTTCACATTAAGAGAGCCAATTTTTTCTGATATTTCGCTAATTAAATTAATAATTTCAGGAGTTATTTCAAATGGTGGGGTATACATTAAGTTCCTTTTTGTTTTAAATCTTGTAGAATTTTCTCAATTTCCTCATCACGAATAAAAGCACCTTGAATATA